>MDTC01038876.1_pt1 | contig 23088 bp, 25 predicted proteins | sample 811181 | NCBI WGS metagenome assembly MDTC01 (sample SAMN05326644, study PRJNA326480) | marine metagenome | isolation source: seawater | place: Pacific Ocean: North | collected 2011 | reverse complement strand
TATAAGCGTGCGTTTTTCGACCTTTTACAAGAGAAAGTGGCAGCTAATCCACCAGATTTTGAATGGTTGACAAGACTTTATGGAGAGATTAGAACAAAATTAATTTCACTTTTGAGGGAAGGGTCACAATTGAGACTTGAGATAGAACAATCGATGGATTGTGATTTTTTTAAGCAGTTGATTAGTAATAATGTATTTAGTCCAGAGGATTTTTATACGTTAATACGTTATGTATTTGAGAAATGTAAGCAATTGGGTTCTCCAGCTAGAGATGCTGAAACGGATGCGAAATTAAAAGAAATAGTTGATTTTGTGGATTCCGGTGATGCTACATTTGCTACATTAGTACCTATGTTTATAAAGAATGCGAATGAATGTTTAGATACAGTATATGAAGATATCAAAGCATTATCAGAGAGATTTAAAAATAGAAAATAAATTAATTCTTTTTTTTCCTAGTCATTCTTGCCATATTAACAGCATCGCATACAGCGGCATATCTTATTTTTTTTTCTTTACTTTGCATGTTCTACTTCGTTTAGTAAAGAAAACATTATTAAACATAATAAAATTCTTTTTTGTTTTTCTACGATTAACCATACTTTTAATTTGTGCTAGTTTCCTATTTCCGTAATATTTTTTGTATCCTTTCTCTCCATGAACGCGTAAATAAGAAGTATTATTTGTGGTTGTTGGGAGATGAATACCTGATGGTAGGTTACCTAGCCAGTATGTTTTTTTCTTTCTAGTAATAAGTGTGCCACCCAAACACCAGCCGGCAGATTTGAATAGAGCCGTTACTTCTGGTGTGAACCATGATTTATCTCTAAATTCAAATACAATAGACGGTCCATTTTTGGGTAAATAAGCTTTCATTTTTTTCACGCGCTCGAAAGTTTCCGGTTTATTTTTGAAGGAAGGTGGTAATTGTATAAGAATAGCTTTCATTTTATTACCTAGAGGTTTTACTCTATTCCAGAATACTTTCCATGCTTGCTTACAATTTTTGAGGCGTTTCATGTGTGTTATATATTTGGATGCTTTAATAGAGAAAAATAAATTTGGATCTAAATTTTTCCACTTAGTGATAGTATTTGTATTGGGTAGTCTATAAAAGGTAGAATTAATTTCAATACAGTTAAGACCTGGTAAGTCTAGCCATGTTTTTTGCCCTACCATAAACCCTGAGGTTCCTACAAACCATTCTTTAATCATTAATATAAGTATATAAAAAATAGTACATATAGTACATTTTTTTATAGGGATTAATTTTTATATAGGGAATAAGTTAGTTAGTAAAGCCGTAGTCTTTGAGGATTTTATCGGGCCAGAGTGTAATGTCCGTTACAAAATTGGGCATATTTTCATTGAATGCGATTTCCGGCAATTTGATTTTGCGTTTTTTAAGTTTTTTACGGTATGCTGGGTCGCGTTGATTTATAGTGCCTGTAGTGATGAGTTTCATTCGAAATCCTTGTCCAGGTGCCAGAAATTCCGATTTTACCTTCGGCATGTAGTGGTAGTAGGCGCGAGTATGGCAGAACATGTAGCAGCGTTTTCCTGATGGCCATTGAAATCCAGGCATTTCGTAGCATAGGCCTAGCAGGTTGCTTTGGTGTTTAGTTAGTCCTAGGTATTCGCGTGGTTGGTATGAGAGTACGTTTTCGATTTTGTCATTTTCGTACTTATCTATAGGGCTTATAAAGGCGGATAGTGCTGGAGAGTCGGCGATTTCGTGTGGGGTACTCTCTTGCCACATGATTAGCATTGGGTGCGTATTACAGTCTACGGTGACCATTCTTCTGCGCCCTGCGTAGTGCTCATGCATCCAGGCTGGAGGTAGTTGGCAGCCTACGCCCCAGGTAGTCTTTTTTTTAAGGCAGTATTCGTATAGGGGCCAGATATCGGCGTCATTCATGTCCCAGAATACGAATCGGCGTTGTCCTGCTAGTCCTACTATGGTAGCTACTTCGCCCGGTATTAGACTAGCAGTTTTAGTCTCTTCGTCAGCTTCAAATAGGTTTAGCCCTTCTATGTGTAGGCTATCGTCGTTAAATTTGAATTTCCTAGTATGGCGTAGTCTATTAGGGGCGTAGATAGCGCGTTCCTTATCGTATAAGGTATTCATACTATCTCGCAGTAGTGGGCTACCTTGAATTAAGGTATGAATTGGTGTACCGTATTGATGTATAAATCCGCTAGCTGCGGATGGTGCTTTACGTTGTACTAGGGTTTCAGGGCGTAGCTTTTCTGATAGGATAGGCTCTAGTACTTGATTCTCGTCGTTGAATACGGCGTTGGCAGTACGGTAGAACTTAGTGCTATCTAGTGCTAATATTTTATCGACGACTGCTACATCGGTAAGCGCTATTACGGCTACGCCATGTTGTAGTAGTATTGGTTTGATTTCCTCTGGGCTTTTGGCTAGGACCGTTGAGGTCGGGATAGCTGTAGGGTTTGGGAATTTTGGCATGTTTGGTTTTTATTTGTATTTAAATCTTAGAAAAAAAATTTCAATTTTTTCAATTTTTTAAATTTTAATTTCCCCAATGACCCATCATTTGAATTTTATTTTTATTATTATTATCAATAAACCATTTTTTCTTTTTACCATCCCATTTTGCACCAAGTTTTTTGGCTTCATTTTTTTCAGAATAAGGTACATTCAAATATATTTTTTGTTTTTGTTTTTGTTTTGGGTTAGAATAAGGACAACTTTCAACACCTATAGCTAAGTTAGCTAATCTATCAGCGTTATCATTGCCTATTGAATGTTCATCTTGTAGTCCTGTGTGTGCTGCTATATGGTGAAATTTAATATTTGGGTATTTTCTACAGAAATTGTATGCTGTTTCGACTATTTCTCTATTTGGAATATCAACACCTTTTTTTTGCCATCCTTTTTTACACATTTTCTCTCCATAAGTAGTACAACATCGTTTAGAATAATCGGAATCAGTGTATAAATGTATAATCCTTCCTTGTTCAATGTCTTCTCTTACAATGCTAAGTGCTGTTATAATTGCTAATAATTCTGCAACATTATTGGTTTGTCTGCCATTGTATGTTTGACTAACATTTCTTTCATCATTTTCGCCAAACCAAACACCAAACCCAGCTTTTGCGGATGGTTTACCGTTATTTGAACAGGCTCCGTCTGTATATATATTAAGAGGTGGTTTTGTAGATTTAGGAGTAGGGTTTTTCCTTATGACAAAATTATCCATATATTAATAATTATTGATTGTATTTATGTAGTAATCAATTTTATATTTTTGGCAAAGCTTATATAAATATAATTTAAAACCAGGGCTATCTATACATTAAATAGAATGAGATATAATTTTTGGGGAACCCCTGATGCCTCGGTAAGTTTTTGTGAAAATAAATATGTTAAATATTACTGGATTGCTGAATATCATAATACTATTTCGTCGTTTTGTTATATTTTCGTGGGATTAATGATGATGAAAACAAGATTGAAATTTTTAGGGCAATTATTATGTGGTGTTGGTGTAGGAGCAGCACTATTACATGCTACGTTGCGACATTGGGCTCAAATGGGAGATGAAATATCAATGCTAACCCTAAGTTTTTATAGTTTAAAGGAATTAAGACCAAGAACATCAAAGTATATAATTTATCCGTTACTAATAAGTTATTGTTTATTTAGTCGATATTTTGGTATATTTTTCATAACATTTACAGGATTACAGTTGTTAATAGCAAAGCATGCTAAGAAAAAAATAAATATTAAAAATAAAAAGTATATACTTTTATATTTTATTTGTTTTATAACAGGAACGTTGTGTTGGTTATTAGATCAGTTTTGTAAGACTAAATATGGAGGGGTATTAGAACCTTTTCAGTTTCACGCGTGGTGGCACATACTAACAGCTTCCGCGATGGGATTTGGTTATTATGCTTTGAAAGATTAGTCCCAATCCATATCAGAATCAAATTCTTCTTCGTCAGAATCACTACCTGTCCATTCGTCTTCGTCGCTTTCCGAGATTTCTTGTTTACAGTTCATCGTATTATCTTCAACCGAGTCATCTACAATAAATCCAGTGAGATTAGCATTGGAAGCCCATTCTCTTTGACCGTCGATTGCGCCGCAGTCAAATCCTCCGTCGTAATGATCACATCCGGAGAATCCGCTACCAGAAACGAAAGTTTCGTCTTGAAGGCGCATAGGGGCTACAATAGTTCTCCCAGACCTGGAGAATTTAATGTCGAAAAGTCCGCAGTCGGTGCAGTAAGCTTGGAATTTTTGTCGGGTCGGAGTGATAATAAAGCTAAGCAAGTGAACTTTTAGTCCTGCTCCTTCAACGGAACGGGCGTTGCATATAGAGGTGAGAAGTTTATGAATATGTTCATTAAATTTACCTGCCTTAAGTGTCCAGCATTTTTCACCACGATGCATCCAGCAATTACACCATGAACACATAGTAGGATTGCTAATAGTTGTAGTCATAATTGTCGATTTGTTGAAAAGCACAAGTAATAGTTATTGGGGTATACCAATAATTATTTATTTAAAATTCTTTTCAATTTTTTTATAATTGTTGTATATAATGTGGCAATTTTTGTGTGGATTTGGAGCTGGTGTTTATGTTGGGACAGTGTATGATTGTAAACCTTCATTGATATTTGTAAAAAAATGTATAAAAAATTTTATACCAGAAGAGGCAATTCCGAAAAAGAAGGATGATGATAATTCAGAATAATTTAGAAGATGTCTGGAATAGTATAGTTTCCTTGTGAATCTTTTTCCCATTTGGCAATAATGTTTGGATTTTTTAAATTTTGATGAACGTGTTGAGGGTCATATACATTGCCTGTTTTGTCAATAAAGTAAATGATTCCCTTAATATCTTGTGCCCATACTTCTATTTTCATAGTAGTATCGACAACTTGTTCTCCAGCGGTAATTTCGCCATGAGGAGTTCCTTTGATATGAGTACCACAGAATTTCTCACCTTGTTTTTTGCGTCTAGTACATTGTTCATTATTTGCTCTTAATGCACAACATCTTTCGCAAAATGGAACACTATTTTTCACACGTTTTCTTTTTTGCAAATCGATTTTTGTAATTTCCAACACAGGATAATCATATACAAATTGTAGTAATTCCCTGACTTGCTGATTATCAAGTAAATCTAAAGACTGCATTTTGGTTTTTATTTCATTTTTAAAAGCGAGAGAATGGGTGTTTATTTTACGGTTTAGTCGTTTTTCCATGATGTAGGTTATATGTAATTTATTTTTAACCATTTTTAAAATCAATTTTAAATTCTTATTTAAAAAGAATTTTGAATTGTCCTACAACTCTAGGTAAAACAATAGCAAAAAATAATACAACATTAAAGAAAAGTTGAAATTGAATTAAAATGGGAGGTGCTCTTGGAACCATAAAAGGAATTAAACTAAAAATAATATTTATAATAACAAATCCTATGATAATTAATCCAAAGTAGAAAATTTGATTCATATATATTTTGTATATATATAAATTTATTCAATTTGGTATCCAGTATATATTGGGTCCCAAGTTTCTTTTAAACTTTTCATATCCACTAAATGTAATGATAATGGTAATTGTTGTTCGAATTGATGAACTACATAACGTGGGTTCATATGCCAAACACTACCATTAATTCTAGGAACCCTTCCCAAATAAAGACTATCGTATTGTTTTTGCCATTTACTATTGTTAATATATTTATTAACTTTACTAGATTTGGTATCAAGTAATACTTTTGTTTTATCCATAAATAATGCGAAACGAATAATTCCTCCTTTAGTAAGTTTGCCATTATCATCTGCTATTTCTCTATCAAATACTTTACGTTGTTTATAATTTTTTGTCCAACCAGCATATCTAAATGCACCTGTATAATTAGTAAAATAAAAATATGGACCAAACTGAAGGTTAGGCCAAGTAGTAGGTTTTTGACCTAGTGATGATATAATAGGTAAGAATTTATAATAATTACCATAATAAGCTACAATAGGAATATCAATTGTTTTATTATTTTGTTTAAGGTAAATAAGTATTGGATTTTTAAGAAACAAATCAGTAACGGAATGATGTATTGGAAAATTTAAAGTTTTTCTATGATTACATATTTCATCCATAATGACCCACCATAATTCACTTGATTTTTTAATTAATTTTAACCATTGTTGTTCTGCTCTAGTTTTTTCAAATTGGTCATCAACTCTCATATCATAAAAAACATAGATAGTAGTACCACTCTGAATAAATCCTGTAGGACTAACATTGGTATTAACTATTTTTTTAATTAACTTATTTGCGGTTGTTTTAATAGACACAGAAGAATTAACTTTTACAAAGGGAAAAACTAATAAATTACTTGTTTTATTTTTACTTTCCGGATATTTGTAAAGTAAATATTGAATGTATGGTTTATAAACACCGTATCTATTTTTACAATTTGTTACAAAGTAAGGACAAACAGCAATTTTTGTAAAGGATTTCATTTTTAAGTTAAAATTAGTATTTACAATATTAAGTATTGGATATTCAAATATGGAACATTCTTGGTGACTTTTCAATTGTTCTGGAGTTTTTAATTTAATTGCAGTTGGTATAGGAGTTAATTTGCGAATGTCTTTAACGTGAATAGTTGATTTTTTACTTTTAGAGGCAGACATTTTACTTTTTATTTGATTTTTGTATATAGATGAGGGGTTCATATATATACAGTAACTAATATTTATTTTTTAACTTTTCTTCTAATGTTTTCTTTAATCTTTTCTTCCCTATTATTTAATATAAAATTACTAACTTCTTTTGCTTGAATAGAGTCTTCTTTAAAATACTTCATTAAACAAGTCATTAAGTGTTTCTTGGATAAAGATTTCTTGATTTTCTGCTTGGTGTAAATAAGTTTTCCACCATTTGAATCTAAATCAAAACAGTCTATTTCGTTATCTCTCATTATTTTTACTAAGGTTTCTGTATTTTGTTTTTTTTCATTTCGTTTCTCTTTGATTTGCCTTTGTAAATCTTTAATTTCTTCGTCTAAATGTATCCAACCTTTGATATTTTTAATCAAATCTTCTTTGTCCATTTATTTATATAGAGACAATCGTATTTAATACTTTTTTTTTAGAAATATGTCTTCCGCACATATTTTGATTATTTTTACATTTACATCCGCAAATTTCACCTTTTCTTTTCCCTGATTTAATTATAGCAATACATGTTTTAAAATTAGATTTGGATATCTTTTTATTTGTTGGAACAATTGTTTTTGCTTTTTCTTTTGCTTTTTCTGCTAGTTTTTGATGTCTTGGACAAAATAAACCGTTACATAATTTGTTACAAGGTTGGCCTTTTCGTTTTCCAGATTTAATAATTGCTGTACAATATTTGGTTTTAAGAACTTTTGATGGAGGCCAATTAATACCCTTTAATTTTGCTGTGTATATATTTTCCCGATAAGGTAAAACGCCATTATGAAGTCTTCTACAATATGGACATTTAATTTGATAACTATTGAGTTTTTGAACTTCTAAATTATTGTATTTCTTTTGTACCTTTATTTCTTGTAGCAAACTTAAATAATTAAATTTATGTTTACAAGTTAATTCTATGCATGTATTATCCAGTGGCAAACCATCGATTAAACAAACATTTTCATCATCCTCGTCATCATCTTCAAGCAATTTCATTAATTCAATATTGAATTCTTGATTGATTAATACATTCATTATATTTGTATTAAATCTGTCAAAAAGTCTTTATGTCTGTTATATATAATGTCTGGTATCAAAAAATGGGGTACTCCAACTTGGACTTTTTTTCATACATACGCAGCAAAAATAAATAAAGATTTTTTTGAACAAAATCGAGCCCAGTGTTTAAGAGTAATACAAATGATATGTGAATGTTTACCATGTCCTGAATGTACAAAACATGCGATTAATTTTATGAGAAGAGTAAATGTAAATACAGTTAAAACGAAGGAGGATTTAATAAGTATGTTATTTGTTTTTCATAATGAAGTAAATATAAGAACAAGAAAAACTCCTGCGACAAGGGAAATATTATCAACTTATCAAAATTATAGAATGGATATAGCATATATAAATTTTATGAATGGATATCCAGTTAAATATGGTAGTATAATGTCAGGAAAAATATCAACTTTAGGAAAACGCAAATCAACGGCAAAAGCCGTTCAAAATTGGATGAAACAACATTGGCAATATTTTCAATAAATTTAAAGTTTTTTGCATTTAAATTTTTTATTTGTTATTTTACATTGATTAACGCCTGATTCATCTCCAAAATAAGTTAAAGACATCGTACCCTGGGATGCGGATTCAGCAGCAGCCATCATTCCATACCAAATAACAGCGCCTATAATACCAAATGCCCATCCAAAAAGAATATCAATAGGTTCCCCGCAATTTAAAAGTTTTACACGGAAAAAAGCATTTACAGCTACCATAATTAACAAAGCACCTAATAATACCCAATTAAAATTGCTGTGAGCAGCCATGCCAAAAATTAAATAAGTAGCTACAAAAGATAAAAATAGCGCATTTGGTCCTGGAGCACTATATTCGAAACCCCAACCAGAACTAGTAAACATATTACAGGCTGCTAAATCAGCATTTTTAGGAACTTTTCTACCTAGAGAGGAGGAAAAGAATTGACCTATAAACATCATAATAGCAGCACCAGTCATAAACAAAACACCCTTGATATCTTGATTAAATGCGGAAGATAAAACAATAAAAGCACCAATTATCATTGGGGAATTTAAAGTAAAATATTTTAAATACGCCATTGGATTAAAGTTAAGAATTGCCATATATAATTATTCTACATTTTTTTTACACAAAGACTAAATCTAAAACCTCATTTATGGTGCTTACTGGATGAAAGATTATATTTTTAACTATATCTTTCTCTCCATATTTCTCCATAAACTTATTAAAAGCTTTCTCATTTTGTTTAGGAAAGATAAATTCCTTTACTCCAGCTCGAATACCTCCTAGTATCTTCAATGTTAATCCACCTATTGCCGTGACTTTCCCTTGTAAAGTTATTTCACCGGTTATGGCTATCGTATTTTTAATTTTGCGATGATTTAACATGCTATAGAAAGCCACTGTAATAGCTGTGCCGGCAGAAGGACCGTCTTTTGGAGTAGCTCCTTCCGGACAGTGTATATGTATTCCCTGCATTTTGGTTTTTTTAGTTAAGTCAATAAATTTAGTTTTATTAGTGCGGTTTGTTAATTTCCATGCTAAGGTTTTAGCTACATTCATAGATTCCTTCATAACGTCTCCTTGTAATCCTGTTAATTTTAAATCCATAAAATTTTGTGCTGGAAACTTATAACATTCAATAGGTATAATACCTCCTTTCCCTAAAGCATTAGCCCATAAACCATTCATGACTCCAATTTGTGATTCATCGGGAATTTTTGTATATCTAACTTCATTTCTTTCTTTCAAATAGTGATTTTTGACATCTTCTTTTGTAACCACAATTGGAATAGTTATATCTTCGTCTTTATTCTGTAAAATAGATAAGTTAATTTCACTAATAATTTCAAATAAAATTTCTTTAAATTTTCTCACACCAGGTTCATAAGTATATGATTCTATAATAAAGGTTAATACTTCTTCACTAAGTTCAATGATATCAGACAAACCTACGTTTTTATAAATCTCAGGCAATAAATAATCATTTGCAATAACCAATTTATCTTCCAAAGACAAATGGTCAAATTTAATTCTATGAATTCTATCAAGTAAAATTCTGTCTATACAATCAGGGTCGTTATAAGAAAAAATAAACAATGCCTTACTTAAATCTAAATCTACACCATTAAAATACTTATCTTGAAATGATTCATTTTGGGTAGAATCTACCAAATGTGTTAATATTCCAATAATTTCTTTTCCATGCTCAGACCGAGATACTTTATCTAATTCATCAATAAAAATAATGGGATTCATACATTTTTTTTCCATCAATATATCCACAATTCTTCCCCATGTTGAACCAACATAGGTATAATTGTGCCCAGATAACGTACTACCATTGGAAGAACCTCCAATAGGTATAAATGCGAATGGTCTATGTGATTTATCATTGTCATTAATTAAACAATGTGCCAATCCTTTTTTAGCAAGTGATGTTTTACCTACTCCAGGCGGACCTTCAAATCCAAAACAGTATCCAGTTTGTTTTCCATTCATCCATTGACCAATAATTCGTTTAAGTTGTCTTTTTGCTGTTTTATGACCGTGAATTGCTGTATCAAGAACATCATTAATACGTAGCATATTCTTATTTATACCAGACCATTTTTCATTGATAGCTTTAATATGGGTTGAAATATTTTTTTCAATATTCATTTGAAAATCACTTGGAAAGCGTTTTTGCATTTCAGAAAAAATCATCGAATTACTTTTATGATTTGTTAGGAATTTTTTCATATTTTCTTTCATGTATGAATTTTTTTTGCCAGAATGACATAATTTGGCAGTTTTCAAATTGTGTTTTTTGATAATTCCGTTAATATAACAAATATTGGCAACTAATGTATCTCTTTTACCTTTACAAAATAAATCAATTAATTTTTTTAGCTGTTTGTTTTGTAATTTGGGCAAATATTTTTTGTAAATATTGGAAATATGTTTGTTAATTTCAAGACAAGTATATTGTTTTTTAGATGATAAGTAACTTGGATTTTCTTTTTCTATAATTGTGGTAATATTTGTAAAATCAGATTTAATATTATTCATTATTGAAAGCATGGGTTCATTTCTATAAATTCCAAATGGAATTTTCAATAAACCATCTAGGTATTGTCTTGCCTTTGACCCAGAATCTTCAGATTTTGCTTTTACTTCCTTAAGCTTAACCATTGCTTTTTCTTTAACATTATCAGGTGCTTTTAATAAGCAAATTTGTTGTTCAACTGGGATTTTACTACTATCAAAATTAGATAAATCTTTTGTATATTTTAAGGTTGTTTTCATAGCATCACGGAAAAACTTTTTAATATTCCAAGGTAAACTATCAAATAGTATAGTTTGTTCAATAGTATCTGGTCCGTTTCCATTACCATCATTTGTTAGTAAATCATATAAAAGATAAGCCAAATACTGGAACTCAGGGTCACTATTTTTCATAAGCAATTGAATAAGAGTTCTTCGCTGCCCGTATAACTCACAGCTAATGAATTCTTTTACATTTTGTGATATAGGTTTTTGCTTTATTAAATTAACTTGTGTTAAGTAGCCTACGAATCGTTGATATAATTCTTCATTTCCATAAATTAATAATTCTTTAATGGTTAATGTATTTACAAATCGTTCAAAATCAGATGTCAAAAATTCAGGGTCTTTTGGTTTTTCACTGTATAGGGAGCTTACTTTATCTTTAATAAATTTAAAATTATTACAACTAACAATCATATCATCAACTAATCCAGATATAATAAGTGTTTTTTTCTCGGCTTCATTTTTAATAGCTACTTTGATTCCGTAAACTTTTGTATTAAACTTTCTACTTGTGCGTGCCAAATCAAAACATTCAAAATTTTTAGCACTTTCCACAATCATAAAATCTTCAACAATTCTATTTTTAGCTAGTTTTTTTTGGCTTTTACCGTCTTGTTCTTTCCAAGTCATAGCTTTATAACTGATTGGATGAACATATTTTTTAATGATTTCATATTTATCTTTATTCTCATCTGTGATTGTTTTTTGAATAAAATCACTAGCAAATGCTACAGTAATTAAATCACTAATATTTAATGTTCCAAAATTGCGAAAGATACTTGAAAGTTCATTATTTATTTTTTGAAGACGTGTTATTACATCATCGAAATCTAAATGTTTATTATTTTTTTCAATCATTAATTTTATTTTATTTAATTCTTCAAATAAACTTTCCAAACCTTGAATGCAGACGTTTAATTCACTAGCTCCAATAATATCTTTAACTTTATATTGTTGAACTGCTAGTATAGTATTGGTAATCATTTCTTGAAATGTATTAATTTTTTTTCGACAAAAATCTAATTTATCGAATCTTTTGAAAGATTGTGCGGACGAGGGCTTAATTTTTTCGTTTTTCATTATTTATTGCTAAATAATATAGCGATTATTATTTTTAAGATTAAATTTAATTCTTAAATATAATGATTTGCTACAAATTCCAATAAAACTCAGCAAAAAATAAGGATAAATTTATAGGTTTCAAAAAAATAGTTGAGATGCTAAAATGGTCAGCGCCTATATTTTTATATTTATTTCTAATTTCCCAATTATAAATACCACCACCACTAATTATTTCACAATCACTATACTTATTTTTTATAACATTAATTAATTTAAAATTATATGGTATAATAGCACTACCGCTTAGTCCACCTTCTTTTACGGGAATAGTATTAGAACAATGAAATTGTCGAAATCCTTGTTTGTAATAATTATCCACCAAGTTCATATCAACTGTTGGTGAAAGTTTAATAATACACCAATCTCTTTGTGGATTTATAAATTGAGATAGTTTGTTATGTGCCAATGACTTATTAACATTTGGACAACTTATATTCAATTCAATATTAGTTTCATTTGGTAACATTTGTAGTATTTTAGGTATTTCTTTATCATTTAAAATAGCAATACTAATAATGTCTTTATCATGATTATAATGTTTGATTCCATATTGAAGTCCTTTATTCCGAAGACCTATTTTATTAACCCAACCATTGTATTTGAATGAATAACGGAATGTTTTTAGTATTTGTTGAATTAAACCTGTTCTTGGTTCTAAAGTATAACTACCTTTAATAGATTTAGTATGTGGTAAAGAGATATAATTACCAAAGGGTGGAGAGATGAATAACATTTGAAAAATAAATAGCAAATAGAATTTAAATAGTTATTACAATCTATATGTAATATGGGTATACCAAGTTATTTTTCATTTATTGTTAAAAACCACGGCAACATTGTAAGGAAACTTCATAGGCTGAATAAAAATGTAGATAATTTTTATTTAGACAGTAATTCGATAGTGTATGATTGTTTACGTGCGCTGGATAAAGAGTATAAAGAAAATGATGAAGAATTTGAAAAGTTATTAATTGAAGCAGTATGTCGTAAGATAGATGAATATATCTCAATTATTAAACCACAGAATAGGGTATTTATTGCTTTTGATGGAGTAGCTCCGGTGGCAAAACTAGAACAGCAAAGAAATAGAAGGTATAAATCGTATTTATTGGAAAAAATAAAAAACGATTTGAAAAAACAAAATAAAAAATGGGATAAAACTGCTATAACACCTGGTACAAACTTTATGAGTAAGTTAGCTGAATATACTACATTTTATTTTAAAAATAAAGAAAAACAGTATGGAATAAATAATTTCATAGTATCAACAAGTAGTGATGCGGGTGAAGGCGAACATAAATTATTTGGATATATAAGAAATAATAGGGCTTCTCATAGTAATCAAGTTACAATGATATATGGATTGGATGCGGATTTAATTATGTTAGCTTTGAATCATTTGCCAATTTCAAAACAAATTTATTTGTACAGGGAAACGCCTGAGTTTATAAAATCATTAAATAGAGATTTAGAACCAGGAGAACCGTATTTTTTAGATATTCCAAAACTAGCACAAACTATTCGACTGGATATGACAGGTACAAGTGTTATATCTAAAAAACAAGAAAGTAATAGGTTGTATGATTATATATTTCTTTGTTTTTTCTTAGGAAATGATTTCATGCCTCATTTTCCTTCATTAAATATAAGAACAGGTGGTATTCATGTAATTTTGGCAGCATATAAGAATTTATTTAGAAAATCAAATAATAATTTAACAAATGGTAAGATAATTTATTGGCACAATGTTAAAAAGTTGGTAGAGTATCTTGCTGAAGCAGAATATCAAAATCTAGTGAAAGAATATAATTTACGAGCGAAATGGGAAAAAAGAAATTATCCTTGTGAAACGTTAGATGATAAAATGGCAAAGTTAGATAGTATTCCAACAAAAAACAGAGATATAGAAAAATTCATAGATCCTTTTAATAATGGATGGGAGCATAGATATTATAAGGCTTTATTCAATATTGACATTAATAAATATTGGAAAAAGAAGATATGTATGAATTATTTAGAGGGTTTAGAATGGACTATGAAATATTATTCCAGTGGTTGTGTTAGTTGGGATTGGTGTTATAATTATAACTATCCGCCATTATGGAAAGATTTATTAAAATATATTCCTTCTTGGGAAACAACGATGATAGAAAAAAATAATTCAAGACCAATAGCGCCTGAGGTACAATTGGCATATGTTTTACCGAGACCTAGTTTAAAATTACTACCTAATGAATTTCATGAGATACTATTAAAAGAAAAGGTTGAAAATTATCCAACAAATTCTAGAATATATTGGGCATTTTGTAAATATTTTTGGGAGAGTCATGTAGATTTGCCACATATTGATTTAAATGATTTAAAAATGATTTTTACGGAAGTAGTTAAAAATTAATATATAATAATAAGTAAATGCCTGGAGAAGTTGTTGGTTTGAAAACGAGAGCTGAGCTAGTTTCTTATTTGCGGAATCATGCAATAGTTATTGTTAAATTTACGGCTACATGGTGCGGACCTTGTAAAAGAATCACTCCGTTAGTAAACGAACTATATAGTAAATTGCCTAATAATGTATCAATGGTAATAGTAGATATAGATACTGGAAGAGATATATCAAGTGCTATGAAAATTCGTTCTGTGCCTACGATGTATAACTTTGTTAATGGAAGTCCAATGGACAGTGTGACTGGTTCTAAAGAAGATAATGTGATTTCTTTTTTTAAAAAAACGATGGCGAGAGCGTCATCTTAAAAGTATTAATTTATCATAATTTTTTATATGAGTGAAGTTGATTTAGATATAGAAAATTATGAATTAGAAGATATATTGAATTTGTTTAAATTACAGTATAATTTCGTGGAAGCAGATTTGAAAAGAGCATATAGAATGGCATTAAAATTACATCCAGATAAATCAGGTTTAGGTGCTGAATATTTCCGTTTTTATATGAAAGCTTATAAGGTTGTAGAGAACATATTTAACTTTAGAAATAAGAAAAAGACATGTGCTTATGATAGTATTTATAATGCGAAAGAGAATGATATTAGTGAAGATAAGGCGGTATTATTACATTCATTAAATGGTAAAAGTATAAAAGAATTTAACAAATGGTTTAATAAACAATTTGAAAAGGTAAAAGTAAATGATGAAGAAAATGACAGTGGTTACGGTAAATGGATAAAGGAAAATGAGGTTTCAGAAAATAATGAGAAGGTATCGTTAAGTGAATTTGGTCGCGTGTTTGAAAAAAAGAAGACTGAGTGTAAAGCTTTAGTAAAATATGATGGAGTGAAAGAGATGGACAGTAATGGAGGTTATAATTTGGTAAGAGAGAAAGTAACAAACTATTCGTCTGGGTTATTTAGTAAATTAGGATACGAAGATTTTAGAAAAGCGCATACGGAAACAGTAGTACCGGTTACAAGAGAAGATTATGAAAACAAGGAAAAATTTAGTAGTATTGAAATGTTTAAAAGACATAGAGACTCTCAGAATGTAGCACCGCCTTCTCTACAGCAATCGCGACAGTATTTAGCAGAAAGAGATAAAAATGACAACCAAGTACAAACTCGAAGAGCATATCAAATATTAAAACGCGATGAAGAAATAGAAAAAAGTAATAAAAAATGGTGGTCAAATCTCCAAAGATTAAAGCAATAGTAGTGAAAATATTTAAGTTGTCTATATATATATAATGTTTCGTTATTTCACACTTTTAATAGTATTAACGGTAATTGGATATTTATACGAAAAATACAAGTTAAAATATGTACCAGATGAGGAATTAGAGAAATATGATTTGGTTCGTAAATTTTTGTTGAATGGTGGTTCTGGAATGGGAAGTAAGCCTATATTATGGATACATTCTTCTCATCCAGTAAATCATAGATATTGGCAGAGTTTCGGGTCAAGAAACACTAGATTATTAAATCAGCCTTACAAGATTTCTTGTGTTGAAACAATAGTCAAGCACTGTTCTAATTCCTTTAATATTGTATTAATAGATGATAATTCATTTGATAAACTAATTAAGGGATGGAATATAGACATGAATAAAATAGGAAATCCGGTAAAAGCAAAAGTAAGAATGTTAGCCTTGGCAAAATTACTTCGTGATTTTGGTGGTTTGTTGGTGCCAAATTCCACGATTGTATGTAAAGATTTGAAACCTATATATGATAGTGCTTTAACTTCTAAAACAGCTTTTAGTGTAAATATGGTTAATCATGGGGTAACAGCAGACGAAGCTAGTATGTTTCCAACAACAAAAATTTTAGGTTGTAAAAAAAATAGTGAGGTGATGAGTGAATATTGTAATTATTTAGAGAATTTGATAAGTGTCGATTACACGGATGAAAGTGATTTCTTAGGACAAGCTAACAGATGGTTATTTAAACAACATTTAGACCTTAAATTAAATATTATTTGTGGAAAAATATTTGGAGTAGAAGACAGAGAAGGGAGAATTGTTAATATTGAACGACTTATGGGAAATAGCTATATTAAATTCTCTCCAAATATGCATGCAATTTACTTGCCTGGCGATGAAATTTTAAAGAGAACAAGATATCAATGGTTCGCTAGGTTATCACAAGAACAGTTGCGTACTTGTGATACGATTGCGGCTAGGCAGTTATTAGTTGCTCAGGGATAAATATTGAATAAATAATTTCATACTTAGACTTATTATATTTCATTACAGAAGTAAATGCAATATGATGGTATTTACATAATTGTCGTATTATTGTGATAAGATTTTTATAATTCATAGTGCGATTTATGTAAAAAAGTTTAGATTTATAATAATATTCTTTTAATTTTTCACAAAATGGAATAATTTTTTCTTCCATTTGTGCTTTCTTAAAATTGGCTTTAGAAAAAACATATTTATTATTTTGTTTCTCGCATACTCCGTCTAAAAAATCAAATAATATTTTTATTGGAGGCGATTCTTTAAAGATTTGACTGGACATATATATTGGAATAATATTTTAATTACTATTTACAGTACGAATTAATTGATCAGTAAAAAAAACCAGTTCTATTTCGTGTTCATGTAACGTATGAAAGTATGATATGTATTTACAAATATGATGTATAATTTTATATTTGTTAGTTTCGCTGATGATATTAGAGATTTTAATGAATTGAAAATAACTATCTAAAATATCCATTACAGAATATCCTTTATCATAAATATTATATATGATATTTATTGCTTCTGATAATGATTTGTTTACATACCATGCGTTAGTATACCGTTCAAAATCATAAAAACTAATATTTGTACATATTTTTTTTGCTATATCTAATGTTATTTTTTCATTTAAAAGACTAAATTTTTCAAGATAATTAATTAATAAGCGTATTGAATTATTACAAATATTCATTATAAAATTTTCTGCTTGTTTTGTAATATTTATTTTTTCAGCTACTTTAATTCGTTTAATGATTTTTTTAAGAAGTTGGGTTTCATTTTGTTTTAAATTAATCAATGTGCATCTAGATTGAATACTTTCAATCGTTTTTTGAATATTTGAACACGATGCTAGAAAATGAACCTTATGACTATATTTATCAATACAATTTCTAAAAACTTGCTGACTTTGTTCATTTATTATATCAATATCATCTAAAATAATAAACTTTTTTTTACCGTGAATACCAGAAGAAGTTTGACAAAAGGTTTTAACTTCATTACGATAATAAGATATACCTTGTTCTTGTAAACTATTAATATAAAGAACATTATTTTTAGGTATTTTATCAAGTTGGTAGTATTCTCTAATAGTAGCTTCAATTAAAGAAGTTTTACCTGTGCCTGAGTCGCCTATTAATAAAATATTTAAATTATTCATCTTTATCAATGTTTTAAGTAATTGAATATACTCTTTATCAATAATAAATTCATCGTATCTTTTTGGTTGATATTTTTTTAAGAAAGGTAAATTCATCTTATTATAATTCGTTAATAACTATTTAAGTTTATATTAAAAGATTATAGAAATGGAAGACTATTATAAAATTCTTGGTGTTCAATCGAATAGTAATGCTGATGATATTAAAAAATCATACAGAAAATTATCATTAAAGCATCATCCAGATAGAGGCGGTGATGCTAATGATTTTAAGAAAATAAATGAAGCCTATCAAACATTAGGAAATCCAGAAAAAAAGAGAATGTATGATATGCAGAAAAATAATCCTTTATTTGGTGGAATGAATGACGTACCTGGTAATCCTGAAGATATATTTAACATGATGTTTGGTGGTGGAGGAATGCCATTTCCATTTGGTGGAATGGGTGGAATGCCAGGAATGGGAATGCCGCAAGTACGAATATTTCATAATGGGAGACCAGTAAATATGCCTGGAATGAACAAACCAGCGCCTATTGTAAAATCAATAGAAATAACATTAGAACAAGCTTATAGTGGTGTAAATCATCCATTGAAAATAGAAAAATGGGTAATGGAAGACAATGTTAAAAAAATAGAACAAGAAACAATTTATGTTGAAATAAAACCTGGAATTGATGATAACGAAATTATTATTCTAAGAAGTAGAGGTAATATGTTGAGTGAAAATAATATTGGGGATGTGAAATTGTTTATTAAGGTAATAAATAATACTGAGTTTACTAGAGATGGTTTGGATTTGTTGTTAACAAAAGAAATAACATTAAAGGAAGCTTTGGTGGGTTTCCAGTTTGATTTTAAACATTTATCAGGAAAAACATATACTATTAATAATAAGACTGGGAAGGTAGTGACTCCTTCATTTGTTAAGGAAGTTCCAAATATGGGTATGAAGAGAACTAGACCTCATCCAGCTTCTCCTTTGGTTGGTAATTTATTAATTTGTTTTAAGATTAATTATCCGTCTACTATTACTGAAGAACAGCGTGAACAACTAGAAAAGATTTTATAGAGTATTATGAAGGCAAAATATAGTAAACACCAATAAATAATTAAAGTATTTACAAAATGATATGCTATTTGTTGTGTCATATTATTTAAGGTTTTATTGTTAAAACATTAAATTTTAGTAATTCAATTTTTTAGTCGTCAAGGTCCATTCCCTGTTGTTGATTCATATTTGTTTGGTACTGATTCCGCATATTTTGATTATATTGTTGAGAAAATCTTCCAGTAGCACCTGTCCCTCCTGGAGTTCCAGGTATATCTTGAGGAATACTATTGAAAAATTGGTTTGCGTAACTTCCTTTTGTTCCTCTACAAAAATTACAATTAATAACATTGTTGGTACCGTGTTTCTCTTTACTAACGTACATTACAATTTCACTAAGTGTTGTTCCATTATCAAGAATAGGAGCTATCAATTGGGATTCTTTGTATCCTGTTGGAGCATTTTGATAAAAAGGAGGACAATTGTATAAACCAGCATTTGGTGCCGCATAAAACGATGATTCGGATGTTTGTTTTTCACCTTTAAAATTTGTAATTCTATAATCAGGACACATATTACCTGATGTTACTCTTTCACAAGGTCCTCCTTCTTTTAAATCAATATCATAACATGCGTCTCTTATATCATTATAAAATGCTGGAGCAAGCTGTCCTTTGGGAGCATAAAAATTTATCTCAATATTTGCCGGTACTACAAAACTTTTTCTATTTGATTTTCCATGTCCTTTTATAAAAAAACAGTTAGTGTTGTTATAACAAGAACCTCCTTTTTGTTTTTTTTTCTTGCGAGTTTTTCTTTTTCTACGCTTTCTTTTTGTTTTTCTTTTCTGTTTACGTCTTTTCGTTTTTCTTTTTCTTCGTTTTTTTCTTGTTTTTCGTCCTCCTTTATTTACCCCCTTTGTTCCAACTGTTGATTGTTGTTTCTTCTCTTCTCCCCCGTCATCTTCTTCGTCTTCCTCTCCTAAAGTAGGTAGTGCTTGTCCATGCCGATCTTTTGGTTTTTTACTTCGCTTTAATATCTGCTTTTGTCCAAACGGTATAGTTTCTTCTATCGTCGAATAACACCCTACATCTTTGCCGGCGACATTTTCCTTACCAAACCAATAACAATTCTTACCTTTACTGCAGGTTTCCTTTGAAAGATAACCACATAATCCTTTTTGTTGTGCATGCTTACTTATAATACCATCGTATTTTTTTTGTATTGCTATTGCTTCATCCATAAACCTATCCTTTTCTTTTTCTCTTTGTTTATTTACGAGAGGATGTGATGATGAGACTTCATCCCACTTATCTCGATAGTCTATTACTCTTTGAAAAGACCGGTTTTGTGCTTCCCAAGCTTTTTTATGATCACCAAGTGTCTTATAAACACCTTTATTCAATCTATGTGATAATAGTTTTTGTTCTGTATCTAATTTGTTTATTACATCATCATTCTTTTTCATCACTTTTGCTGTAACTTTGTGTGGCGATTTCTGCCAGTTGATATTTCTAGGATCTACTTTATCTACAAAACTTGCCATATATATATTACTGCTAAAATATATATCTATCTAAAATTCCGGTTTATGGCGTTTGAACAAACATCCATGAACGCTCAAGCCAGGAATGCTGGTAAGTTGAGTGGGATTCTGCATGGAACAATTTCTCAACCAAATCTTGACAATACAAAATGACTTCTTTGGTGAAATAGTAATTCCGTTAATTAGTTTCAATAAACGCGTATCGTTGGTTAAGGTTTCGCCAACGGTAATATAACTAAGTTTCTTCCAAACTGGCGGTACAACTTTATTGGTTACTTTAAATGAAAAGCAACCACCTTTGCTGTTTTTTGGATCTTCCCACATTGGCTTAATTCCGTCCCGCATCAAGAACAACATACAATTTTTAACTAACTTTTCTGGGATAACTGCGTACAATGCAACCATCTCTTCAATACTAGTTACGGTCATAATTTTTTTGTAACTCTTAAGCGACCAGTCTGTATCATGTGGTAAATGAGCCCAGAGAACCCATTTATCATACAAAGGGTGTGTCATTTCTTGAGAAGTAACAGTGGTTTCCATAGTGCCTGAAGAATCCATTATACACATATATTAAGTCAATTTTTTATATTTGTTTTAAAACAATTATTCTTGCTCGGCGCCTTCATAACTAGATTCGCTTTTTGTGTCTTCTTCCTCGTCATTTTCTGATGTTTCATCTAAACTTTTAATTTCATATCCATCATCAGTGAGTATAATGTATTGTTTTGGTGTTAAATTAAATAAATTTACATCTTTATCAAATATTTTAAGAGTATACGTATCCTTATTTAAAGTCTTGTTAAACCATTTATGTATATACCATTTTAAAAATGATGGTGTAAATAGGATATTTCCTTTAATATAAAATGAATCTAAATGTTTATGAATATCAATACAACTATCATTTTGAATTAATTCTACTTGTACAAATTGTTTTTCTACTTTGTCCCAGTTATTATTATCAGCACTATTAAATTTGTTGTGGTTTTTGAATGTTTTAAATAACTCAGTGGGATTTTCATTCTTAAGGATGATTACATCCACATTTTCTTCACTATCGTTCCACCATTCTTCAGGCAATGCTTCATAATCACTACCCATTTGCACCTCTAAACCAATATCATAATTATAGTATGATAATAATGGCTTTGTTTCGTCAAAATCATCATTTTCACTATCAATAAAGTCTTCATCTGTGCTAGAAGATTGTGCTAAATTTTCTAAATAAATACTTGCTTTTGAATACATTTTAACGCTTTCCCAAGCTACATTTTTCATTACTTTATTTGCTGTATCTGGATTTAAAATATAAAATACGCCAAATGCGCCTAGGGATACCATTGTTGGAATCACAAAATAATTAAATATTTCACTAAACATTATTAGTTATGTAATTTATTATTATTTTAAATTGTTTACATAACTAATTACTTTTTGGGCAATCAGAATGAAGAGGATCACAAGATAATCCTGCTCTAGTGGAAACCGCGTCATTTAATACTTCTTGTTGTTGTGGAGAAATATTTGACTCGTCGTATCCGGTATTAATTTGTTTTGACTCATTATATTTACGCCACTTGGCATATTCTTCAGATGTAAATCTATCTAATCTGTGTCGTTTTTTCCTTCCTCTTCTATTTCTTCTTGCGATTGCTCTTGCGTCAAGTTTTTTTGGGACATTCTTATCATAAGCAATAGCTAGTTTTCCTGTAGCAGGGTCAAGACCAAACATGACCAATAACATACTAACAATAACAGTCATTAAAATAAATGGAATAAAAACAATCAACCAGGAAACCACATCCAGTCCATTCATACAAAGGTAATTCAGTAATACTGTAAATACAAAAGCTACCCAAATTTTAACCAAGGCAGTATTGTAAGAACCTTGTACAGTATCAATAGAAACTTGTGTAATTGAAAAAATTAAATATATTAAAGCAGGGGGACATATTTGTCTTAGAACCATTTATATTATATTAGGAAAAAAAGACTGAACCATTTTCTAAATGACCAATAATATCTCCAATCTCACCATCTTCTAGACATTCATATAAATTACCATTTTTGGCATCTTCGGTATAGTATACTTTTCCATCATGTTCATACTCTTCCAGTTCTATCTCTTCTTCGTCATCTTCCTCTTCCTCACTACTATTGTCATCATCAATAGTATCCAAGTTATTTTGAGCCAATAAAGCACCCTTAACATAATCTGTTGGCTCGTTTACAACTGCTTCTTCCTCTTCTTTTGCTGCCATATTTTGCCGGTGTTCGTCTACTACATTCTGCATTCTAGATTTTAGTTCAACAACTAATTCATCTTCCTCATTATCATCAACATCCTCTACCTCATCCTCATCTGCCTCCTCATCTTCATCTTCATCCTCATCTGCCTCCTCATCTTCATCTTCATTTTCAACTTCATCCTCATCTTCATCTTCATC
>MDTC01031703.1_pt1 | contig 23112 bp, 35 predicted proteins | sample 811181 | NCBI WGS metagenome assembly MDTC01 (sample SAMN05326644, study PRJNA326480) | marine metagenome | isolation source: seawater | place: Pacific Ocean: North | collected 2011 | reverse complement strand
TTCGATGTCACCCAAAAGGCGGCTATGTACCGGTGTTACAAGTCGAAAATTTATGGCTCAATCCATTAACCTACGATAATGGTCATTATCGTTGGTTAATAATTTAAATTCAAGCAACCTTGAAAAACATCAATATAATGTTATATTACGTTACACGTAATACGGTACTAGATAATCTGAGAGGAATTCACCATGGCCCGTGCCGGAGTTACATACCACGATGTTGCCAAGGCCGCTGAGGCCATCAAAAATCTGCGCCAAGAACCCACAGTGGATCGGGTGCGTGAACATCTCGGCACCGGCAGCAAAAGTACCATCGCGCCACTGCTTAAGCGTTGGCGATCGGACAACGGGGAGACAGCCGATCTCGGCGGGCTGCCGAACGACCTGGTCGAAGTGGTAAAGTCACTGCATGAGCGGGTGCAGCAGATGGCCGACCATCGCATCGAGCAAGCCAGACAGGAATTCAAAGAGCTGAATGGCGAACTCCGTAAAAAGCTCGACGACGCCAACAACACCATTGCGCAGCTCAACGCCCGGCAGAAGGATTTAGAGATGCAGGTAGGGCAACTTACGGATGAGGTAGTCCAGAAAACTCAGGCGTTGGAAGATGCTCGCATCAAACTGACTAAGGCCGAGTTACAACGAGATGAAGCCGTTACTCGGACCACCGAATTAAAGGCTAACGTAACGGAACTCAAGCAGGAAAATCGGGATATCCGTGACCATTTCGAGCATTACCAGCAGCGAACGGCCGAAGACCGTCAACAGGAGCGCGAACAGTTCCGCACAACCAATCAGCAGATGCAGGATCAGCTTCGGGAGTTGCGAGGCCATCTTGCACAAGCCGAGATTCGAATATCCGAACAGACTGAAACAAATAGACGACAGCAACAAAGCACCGAGGAACTCGAACAGATCAGCACTGGGTTAAGTCGTGAATTGAGCGAAAAAGCCAGGACCATAGAGAAATTGGACAACGAGCTTGAAGTTGCACTGTCGAAGAGCCTGGAGCATCAGCAGCAAAAAGATAAACTAGCCGAACAGTTGGCAGCGATTGAACTCCAGAAAGCCGATGCTGATAAAGAAGTGGCTTTGCTATCACAATCACTGGAAACCGCCAAAGCCACACTGAAAGCAACTCAAGACAAGGTGATGCTCCTAACCGACGAAAACAAGGTAATCCTTCAGGAAAAAGCAGTCATACAGGGGCAATTTAAGCAGCTACAATCGTCGCTTTGACCCTGAAATTGTACTGCGCAATAGGTTGCATTACCTGTGATTTGCGTAATTACGCATATGGCGCGTAACTCTGCGTAATTGTTGTTTTTCAAGTAGGCAGGCCAATGATATTCACCAGTTCGATAAACAATACGCGGCAGAAGATTGTAAATATATCTTTATATTATCAATAGGTTATAGGCGAAGTGGCTAAATTCAACGCTTTTACCGGCCGGACCTCATAATCAGATCAGCGATTTGGGACATAAATACTCCAGATTAGCGTTCGACATTGCTTTATATTATCAGCATAAAAGTTAAGTTTACTAAATTATTTTAGTCACCTTAATATATTCCTCTGATAAATGACTTGATTGTCAATCGGCATCATTCATCAGATTGGCGACAGATGCATTTGAAAACAGAGGCAAGGGTGGTGGTGGTGGACTGCTATTTGGCATCGCTCTTTGTTGTACGTTATGTTGAGCCCTTTTTGATAACTCTGAGTATTACTGACACTCGGCATCATCGGTCTCAGATAACTTAAAATGCTTGTAAACGATAGTTTTAACCAGGTAGATAACCAGTGAGCGGATTGAGAGAAAAACAGAAAGCGGAAAGAAAACTACTCATACGTGAAACCGCACTGCGCATGTTCAAAGAAAAGGGCTATAAATCCGTTAAGGTCGATGACATTGCTGCTGAAGTAGGCATGTCGGTTCCGACCTTGTTTAAATACTACTCATCGAAACACGAGTTACTCTGCGAGTTTATTTCAGACTACGACCCGGAACCTATTATTGAAAAATTTAAATCACAGATTGATATGGAAAGAGATGATCCGGTCAATATAATTTGCGAACTGGAATGGCGAATTGCATATGAAGAGCTCACATCCTGCTCTCCATCTCTCTGGCGAGAAATGATGCCTTCTCTGTTGTTTGGTCAGGTTGAGGCACTGCCCGAAGCCTATATTAAATCCAATGAGGCGTTAATCCGTTCTCTTGTTTCTTTTTTTGAAGAGATGAAAGCACACGGTCACTTTGCTTCACATATTGATCTCGAGGTGGCTGCAAGATACATGAACGATTTTGCCCATATGCAAATGATCCGTTTAACACGTACGGAACCACTGGATTGGAAATCTCATCGGGAGCAGGTTCATCAAGTTTTAAGAATGATGTATGAAGGAATGAAGCCCTGACTTACCGAGACCCAGCAGAACGTTTAAAGCTTATTTACATGATTACATGGTGGAAATGGTTTTTCAGAGAAGGCTGTCGAATCGCCAGATGCTTTGCAAGCCCGGTGCAGGGAAACGGATTAGACCTGATTCTCAAAAAAACACAATTGACTACTGGTTGGGGTTGGGCCAGACCAGTAGCGACAAGAAGTGAAAACCGGGGAGTGGAAATACCTATAATAATTCCGATAATTGATAGACTTGGTAATTATCGAAAGATCAGGAGAATGGGGTAGGGGAACCCACAAAAGAAGCGATGGCAGGAGCAGAAATTAACGCGATAAGCGCCACTTTTGAACCGTCCCACAAGTCAGCGATTTTCTTCCAAGCCCGCATAGCTGCTGGGTTTTTCTTAGATCGTTCCAACTGCAAACAGATCAGGACATATTCATAGTCGAGGTCTAATAACTCGGCCGCTTTTTTGGCCTGGTTATCGTCCATTGTCCGTCCTTCATCCACCCAATTCCGCGCCGTTTTATGGCTGACGCTGAGCAGCTTTGCCAGACCATATTTTGTCTCTATGTCGTACCGATCCATAAGAGCGGCGACTATGCGGCGGGTGGTGAGAAGTCGCATTTTAAAAACCCCTTGGAATAACGGTTGTTTTAACAGCTTCAAGGCACAAGCGTATACCATTGCATGTGGTACACGGTAGACCACATCCTATACATGTTCCTGACTGACGTGCGGCTCTGCGACGGCATCCGCACTGTTTTACAGCCGGGACTAAAAATAAGGGAAGGAGAGGTCAGGACATGCACCAAAGTACCATTACAGGCGTAATAAGCCCCATCACTGAAATACTGGCGACACTGGAACCCACCAACCTGCAGGAAAGTCAGGCCTGGTTAAGAATGACCGTGACAGAACGGCAGATGATAGCGCGGGCTGCAAACTGCCCTGAGTCAGTATCCCTAACGGCATGGCAAAAGCTGATGCCGTCTCACAGAGTTGCCATTCGCAAAGCGGCCGGGATTCTTTTTAAGAATATCGAGGGCCTTATAAATGATTAACTCAGTAGCATTTCAGCGTCACGCCGTGGCCTGTTTGAACGGCTTTTGGCTGGGTGGGTTTGTCTATGGTCTGCAGTCTGCGGGGGTGGTTCCATGGTTACCCATTGCATGATGGCTGGGTGGGATATGACAGCCTGTGGCCTTAATCCTGAAAACAAAATTACCGTACCAAATTCCGATAGCAGCACCTGCAATAACTGCAAAAGAATATTGGAATCAGCAGGCCTTGCGATTGCCTGGAGTAAAACAAAAAAATCCTTGCGGGTTTTTTATATGCAACGCGCCGGGTTCTCTCCTTCAGAGGCAATGACCATGCTTAAAAAACGTCCCGAGCGTTGGTCTGCCAAGCAGCAAGCAAAAATAGTTCGACAGCTTCAGAGCGCACCGGAATTTGCGCGGGCCATGGGGCTGGACCATTTGCCAATCGAGCGCGGCGGATCAGGCGAGGAGCGCCGACGCTATGCACCTGAATGGATGGCGTACCAGGTCAGAAAGCGAGGCAGCAACTGCCCGCACTGCGGGGGTGGGTTATGAAAAACAGAGAAGTAGAACTGCGTCTGACGGTTGAAGAGTTGGAATATTTACAGGAAGCCATGATAGAGGCGGAAATCTTTAGCCCGTTACTGAAAGAAAAGAAAGAAGGTAAAAAATATTCATTTGATGGATATAACGATCTCTATTCAAAACTGGCGTTGGCGGCATGGGTAAAAGTCCCTGACTGACCATGCTGAGGGCTGGTTTGTGATTCAGTTAGTTATTGATGGCGTTACTTATTATCACGGTGGCGTTGTCATTGTTTTATGGATTTGTGGAGTTTTAACGGTGGGGAAATCATGGACATTAATGAATTCGTAGCTGACATGCTAAAAGATGCAACAGAGGGTGAGTTAAAAGACATCATTGCTAATGGAATTGAACTAGATGACTGCGATATGCTTGAAGCTCTTGAAAATGAGTTTTTATGTCAAGCAAAAGAAAAGCTAAGCAATGCTAAACATTGAAAATATTAAAGTTATTGAGCGTGAATAAATTCTTAGATAACCCGCCAAAAGCGGGTTTTTTTGTTGACCCTGATTTTGTCTTTCCTGACGGAATAACCATGCGCCAGATCAGAGCGCAGGATGAGCGGAACGCGACTAGCGACGCAGCCGCGAAGCGAGCGGAGGCGCATAGGCTAGTCAAGGCGGCCAAATCTCCGACAGAGCAAAATTCCACCGAAATCCTGAAAGAACACGCCGGTATTAAATACACAGACGGGTTTTTGGCCCGCCAGGATGCAAGGGAAAAAATTGCAGCCATTGGTGACGAGCGCGGTTTGTCTGAATGGCAGCGATTGGCGGATATCGATTACCCAGCGCCACCAGGCCAGGAATACAAACGAGAAAAGCCCGGCGGAATGCTGTGGATGTTTGACGAGCGCAACGGGAAGCAGGAAGGGTACGACCAAAACCCGCTGCCTACCTATGACCCGACCTTTATTGGTGACGGATCAGAGCAAACTCACAAAGTAGATTTAACAACCGGCGAAATTATCCGGGTTCGCCGGTATGAGTCCGGATCCTGTGCTGTTGTTGAAAAACGCACCTGGGCAGATGAATACAGGATCAGAACCAAGGTTTACCAGGCTATTAACTGCCTGCCGCCGGAGCAAGCCGGGCCGCGGTATACCAAAAGACTGTCATTGGAAGGCGCGAGAAAAATCAGCGATAGCTGCAGATTCATGGCGCTGAAAAAGGGCGGCTTTTCTACGTTCTTAACGCTCACACTGGATACGGCAGCCCGTTGCCGCGTGGAAATCAGAGAAAACCATGGGCCATGCACAGAGCTGGCATTCAACGAGAAAACCAGACGGTACAGCCCGGCGGTCACCCGCCTGGTAGGAAACCGGGAAATTTACATTCCTATGCCCTGGAACGTATTGCCAGCACTTATGGCCAATGAATCAGGCCGGGGGGCTTACGATCAGACATTTCAGACCGTGCAAAAAGAGCTGTCACGGTTCTGGGATGCAGCGCAGAAAATGTATCAGCGCGGATGGCTGCAGGAACATGAGGGCCTGATTCACAGCGGCGCACCGTCAAAAATAATAGGCTGGAAAGGCGATATGGTGGCCACCGATGGCATGCCGCCAAAAGGTCAGCCGGTACGGGAGAAACTTCAATATTGCTGGGTGGTAGAGAACCCGAAAAACGAAAAAGGCCAGGACAACCCGCACATTCACATTCTGATGCGCTGGCGCGTGCCGTTCCGTGATTTTCAGGCCTGGGCTAAACGTCTGGAAAAAATGTGGGGCCAGGGCTTTGCACACCTGGAAAAAATAAAAGAACCGGAATGTGCCGGAGCATACATGGCGAAAGCAGCCGGATACATGACAAAGGGCGCTGAGGATGAAGACGGCGTAAGCACTCAAGGCATTGTGCGCGGCAACCGTTACGGGATCAGCGCAGAGGCCCGGGCACCGGACTGGGATTTAGTCGGAATATATGAAAACGGACTGATGGGGACGCTTATCAGAGACGTTTATGACCATTTCCTGTTTTCACATGGCAATAAGGTACAGCAGCGCAACCGGCTGAAAGAACTGCTGGAAGAAACACCAAAAGAGGAAACCAGGAAGCGCCAGAACATTGGGCGGGCACTGGAAAAAATGCGCAATGATCTGAACAAAAACCCGGATATCCCACACCGGCCAAGCAAATATCAATTAGTGATAACGGGCGTGCATAAGGTCGCGGAGTTCTTCACATGGGCAAAAGACACAACCGGCAAAGTTGTAAGCAACTGGCTACCTGCAAAAGACCGGGGAACCGCGTGGTCAGAAGCAGAGAAACCAGAAGGGCCATATTTACAGGAAATGCGGCGCAGCCTATGGCGGGCCCGCGCCGATAAGTTCAAGGGCATGTGCGAACAATACTGGGCAGCGCTACGGGCGGGGACAATTCCGGAATGGGCAGACCATGACGATGACAAAACAGCGGATGATTTCAGAATGGGGGTGATCTGATGGCAAGAGAAAAACTGCGGGAAGCAATCGGCCGGCAGAGGCGAGCGTTAAAAATGCAACAGGGTGACTTGGCGGCGGCTGTTGGCGTGTCTAACGGGTGCTGGTCCAGGCACGAAAACGGGCAATGTGAAATGAGCCTGACTCAGGCATTAAACGCACTGCAGGCGCTTGGTTGCAGTGTGTTGGTTGCCGATCAAAACGGCGAATTGGTCTGGGAGGGCTAACAAACGATGACACGAACAAATAACCCAGTGGTGGGAACAATGCAGTGCACTGACTGCGACACTGTGGCCAGCCTGCACGAAACCAAACGCGGCAAGGGCCGGGGGCTACTGTACAAGCGCTGTGAATGTGGATGTGATCAGCGCACCGGTGCCGCGATCCAGAAGCAATGGCGCCAGGCAATGACACCGCGGCCAGGCTGTGAACACCTGAGCGAAGAACCGGAACAACCGAACGAACCCGCGCCGGTGCTGGATTCAGAACCGGAAGAGACAACCGAACCAGAACCGGAACAACAACCGAAACCAGAACCGGAACAACCGCAGACACAACCGAAAAAAGCCGCGGCCGCTGGTTCGTTCATGCCTGTTTTTGCGGGCCTGCTGGCCGTTGGCCTTTTCATTTTAACCAAGGGCGGTGGCGGGCCGATGGCCTGAATCATTAACCAAAAGGGGTGAACCATGACTGATAAAAAACAACCAGAACAGCAAGACGATTTAACCGAACTGGACAACCTGAAGGAACCGGAAGAGCAACCGGAACCGGGTGATTATGATCCAGGCGCAGACGACGCAGCACAGCAACAGTTAGAGGCAGCAGCAGACGCAGCACAGCAACAGGCTGCAGCATCTGCCATGGTCACCGTGTCAGTGATTGAGGCGGCGTTGTCCATGATGTACCCGGGCGTACAAATTGCCCCTGTACAGAAGCAGGCCATTATCCAAAAGTTGGCACCTGTGCTGATGAAATATAACGCGGGTGGAATGCCACCCTGGATGGCAGCCTACAAAGAAGAGCTGGAACTTGCCGGTGCTGTTGGCCTTGCCGGGTTTGCCGTTTGGCAACAGATTAAGGCGATGAAAGCCAAGGAAGTGAAAGAGGCAGCAGAGGGGGCGGCAGATGGCAAAGAACCCGAACCCCAAGCTGCCTAATGAACACACGTTGTATGTCGGCAAGTCCGGCACAGGTAAAAGCCAGGCACTGAAACAGAACAGCGCGGCCCCTGGTCGCGGTGTTCGCTGCCTGTTGTGGGATGAAAGCCACGACCACGACAAGGGAACAACCTACTACGACGACAAAAACAAATTCATTAACGCTGTAAAGCGGGGTGTAAATTCTGGCAGGGGCTTTCGGATTGGCTGGGATGGTGACAGCAGCCCGGAATCATTCGAGTGGTGGGCGGCGGTTGTGTGGGCCGTACTGGATGGCAAAAAGCCAACCTATGTGGTTATCGAAGAGCTGGCCCAGGCGGTTGAAACCGTGGGGCGTGCGGCACCGAATCTGCGGAAGTTATTTAACCAGGGGAGAAAGTACGGGGCGCGCATTCATGCAGTGACGCAACGACCGCAAGAGATACCCAAAACGGTATATGACCAGTGCGGGCGCTTTTGGATCGGCGGCCAGAAGGGGCCGAATATTAAAAAATTTGCCGAACTGCTGGACGTTCCACTGGATGAAGTCCGGCAATTAATGCCGTTGCAGTTCTGGTATCTGGACGAAACAAGCGGCCAGCAAGCTGAAAAACACCAGCTGAAATATAAAAATTGAACCTATAGGTTCCCACACTAAAAAGCGCTGGATTAATCCGGCGCTTTTTTCTTTTCTGAAAGGGCAAATTAACAATTACCCAGACGGGAAGGTAAGCAATGAAAAACATTAACTGGGCAACCGTGGGCGTTGCCGTTCTGATCGTTGTAGCACTGAACAAGCTGCCGCAGACCAAGCAACTGGTAAACGGCTAAGCGCTGTTTTTCTGAGTAACTAACGAAGGGATAACAGCCGATGCTGCATATCAAAGTTCCAAAGAAGAACACCCCAGTACCAGGCACTCAGTTTGCCTTGCGTCCGGCAATCGGCCCGACCTATGAGGTGTTTTTCTTATACCTGAAAAACGGCCTGACACTGGCGCACCTGAAAAACATTAAAGTTGAAGTGCGCGGTAAGCCTATCTGGTCGCTCAAAGATGGCGAACAACTGCAGGCGCTGAATGCGCACTATGGTCGCCCACTATCTGACCGTGAAGACGTTCTGGCTTTCTGGTTCTACCGTCCGGAATTGAACAAAATTGAAGAGCGTAAAAACTTTGCGCTGGGCACCGGTGACGTGGACACCCTTGCCATTGTGATGGATATCGATGCTGCAGCACCTGCCGCCGGAGATATCGATATCAAGGCGCGCACTACTGCCCGTCGTGACCTTGGTGTGATAACAAAAATCAAGCAATACCCGCAGACTTTCGCCCAGGGCGGTGAACAGGATATCGCTGACATTCCGACGCGTTCCGCTGCCATTGCTGGCATGCACCTGCAGACTGCAGATGTTGCCGCCATGCGCCTGGAACTGGACAGCCTGAAAGTGGTTGAAGGTTCAACCGGAGAGCTGCACGACGCGTATGCAGAGTGGGTGAAAGCACAAACCGGTTTTGCTCACATGTCATTCATTGGACGCGGCTCTCAGTATGACGCGCTCATTACTGAAGGTGTGCAGGATTTCCGTCTTACCATTGACCTGGATAACGCGGCAACTTTTCCGCTGGTTGTTGAATATTTCGACAGCTATGCCGGACTGTAAGGGGGCCTTATGAGTTGGTGGGATAAAGCATACCGGGAGGTTGGCGGCGCTGCTGACCGTATTCTTGAGGCGTACACAGATGCGGAAGTGGCTAAGGCTTCAAGCTTCGTCAATGCTCATGCTGAACAGGTCGCGGCCCGCCATGTTTCTGAGGTGGAATATCAGAACCAGGGCGATCCGATTTCTGTGAAGCCTGCCACCCAACGGCGTGAACTTGTCGGAGAAACGCCGAAAGATTCGGCGGTGATCGACAAAAAAATGCTGTATATCGGCGGCGGTGCCCTGGTGCTTATTGCGCTGGTCGGAATTGCCATGGCCAGCAAGCGATAGGGGGCTAAATGGTTCCAGGTATCAGCACCGGCGGCGGTGGCATTCAGAGTAGTTCCAGTGCCTCTGCCACGTCCGGAAACAGCGGCAATACCGAAACGAGCAGCGCGGATCGAGTATCCAAGCAGTTTATTAATATCGGTACCCAGGGAGCGGCCGGGCTGGATTTAGCCAGCTATCTGCAGTCTACCAACGCCGGGTTTTATGACGCGATTAAAGGCGAGCAACAGGCGGAAAGTGGCCGGGATAAATATTTACCCTATGTCGCTTTGGCGGTTGTCGCTGTGCTGGGTATCGGTTTTATGATGAAGCGGGGGCGCTAACGTGGGTTTATTCGGCGGCGGCAACAGCAAATCAAACACCGAAAATTACAACATCGGCACAGACAGCGCTGCAGAAAACAACTCTGGCGCGATTTCATACGGCGGGAACGTCAACTATGTGACAACAGACGCCGGAGCGGTGGCGGCGGGAACATCTGTTGCAAATAACGCTTTGTTGGCCAATAACGACGCGGTGCGGGCGGCCCTGGATGCGTCCGGGGCAATGTCAAAGGATGCGTTTAATTTTGGCAGCAAGGCGCTGGACAGTAATTCGTCTGTGATCGATAGCCTGGTCAACTTTACTGACCAGGTATTGATCAATGGAGCCAACGCCACATCTGAGGCGCTGGGCTTTGCCAAAAACATGAGTACAAGCGAAAGCACAAACACGGCTGAGTTAATGGTCAAAGCGATGACCGTGCTGGGAGTCGTTGCCGTGCTGGGTTTTATTTTAAGCCGGGGTAAATAATGAAGCTGCTTCTCAATATTCCATTAAAGGCGGGCATTCCGTTGCAGATCGGCCGCGGTCGTTTTGTGCGCCTGCTGGAAGCCGCTTTTCCGGTTGCAATCGAAACTCAGACACTGGAACAGAAGGACAATAAAAACGGCGACCTTTTGGCCAATGTCGGCGCAGAATTTCCGCTGTTTGAGTCTGCGATGATTACTAGCGAATCTGACCAGACCATTACCTTGGCTTATTCAGAACTCGCGATCTATGACAACCGGTTGGGCGTGAATGGCAACCTGGTAATTGAGTCTATTTCCCGCGGTGCTTCTGAAATTGCCATTAATGAATACCCACTGACAGCAGGAACGCGCGTGCAAATCATGGCGCCAGATGCCCGCCGGCGGACGGCCTTAGTCACAACAGAAACAACGGCTTCTGTTTATGTCGACGGCGTAGCAACAGCAGGGTTTACGGTAGACGGCGTGCTTGAACATGAGTGCACAGCAGAATTATGGGTTGAATCAGCATCGGATCAAAACGTAACTGTGATGGAGTACTTGAACTGATGGCCGGTTATGCGCCGCGAAAGTTTGACCCGGAGCGAGCAGAGCTGATATGGACGGGTGATGCTGGGGCAATAAATATAGTTAACTTAAAAAATGGGTTTTACCGTTTTCATACGTGGGATAGCTCAGGAGCACACAATGTCGTGACGCTTTACATAAATCCAACAGAAGATTGGGACGATGTAATCACGATCCATGGTGATGCTTTTTTGGAAGTATCTATCAGCTATGCATTTGACACCAAAAGAGTAATGCTGCGCGGCAGGGGTGGAAGCCCTGACGCAACCACCGCAAATGCAGTTTATATTCGTGATATATGGCGAGTCGGATAATGTTTATTCAGTACGAAGAAAAAAGTAAAAGAATCACCAGCTTTCAGGTTTTCCCATCTGATAATTGTTTTTTATTTTCAGGGCAGGTCGGCACGTCGAATTACATCTGCGAAAAGGTAAGCGATGATAATCACGAAGCTCTGTCAGTAGCCCGTGACATGAATCACCCGCTGTACTTCATTGGCGGCAGTATTACAGAGGTAGGCCCGGGCTAAGCCTGGCCGGGTTCGCGTGAATCGTAACTATTTAATAGGGGCTGCCATTTTGGTTTTATTGATTGCTGGTGCAAAGAAAACACTCAGTTCAACCGTTCGCGGAATCCGGAATAAGAACCCCGGCAATATCCGCGACAAAGGGCAAAACACTTGGGAAGGCCAGAACGGGAATGATGGAGATTTTGCAATTTTCATTTCTCCGGAATTTGGTATTCGTGCTTTAGCACGCCTGCTGATGAACTACGAAAGCCTTTATGGTTTGAACACCGTAGCCGGAATTATTTCCCGATATGCGCCAAGCACTGAAAACAACACTGGCGCTTATGTATCGAGTGTGGCCAGTGCTCTGGGTGTTGATCCAGACACCAGTTTCTCGGTAGTCGCTAAACTCCCGGAGCTGGTTAAGGCCATTATCAAACACGAAAACGGGCAGCAGCCGTACAGTGATGACCTGATTAATACAGGAATCGATATGGCGGTATCGGGGTTTGCTTATGCTTAAGAACATCACACCAGCGCAGATAACCCTGATTAAGTACGCAGCTTTGGGGCTGGCTGCCTGGTGGGTATACAGCAAAGTTACGTCACTGGGCAAAGAAGCTGCAGAAGTAGCGCAGACGAAACTTAACCCTATGAGCCGTGAAAACCTGATAAACCAGGCTGCGGAAAACATTGTTGGCGAAGACCGGTTATACAATGCCGCCGAAGGTGTATTCGATACGATAGACAGCATTGCAGAGTTTTTCGGTAGTGAAACCGGAATTAACGGGATCAAGGGAACGAACGCAGAGCAGGGGGCGCGGCTGCGCCAGGGCGGGCCTAGACCAGGGCCGGATATTCCAATTTTTAACCAGGTAGCACAATGAACAATAAATTCATTTCTCAGGTAGCGGCGGCTGTCATTGCTGCGATTGTCTCGCACTATGTCACCAAGGCACTGACCGACAGCCAAAAGGTAAAAGTACAGTGAAAATGAAACTTATCCTGGCAGCGCTGAAAATGCGCCAGCTTATGAAGAACAAAAAACACCCGCGTACCCGCTTCGCTCTGGGTATGGCTGCTGTAGTTGGTACCAGTTTGCTGGGCATCACTCTGTCACCTGAACAGGTGGGCGCTATCGTCGACACTGGCACGCAGTTGATCCAGGGCTGATGGACGGGCTTTTACAATACCTGCAGGCCGGTGGTGATGTGGGAATATGGGTGGCGGTGGCCGGGCTTTGGCGCCTGGATCGTCGCCTGTTTGCTCTGGAGATTATGCAAGGCAAAAACTAACCGGTACTATTGTTCCTCAACTCATTAAAAGGGAACGATAATGAAAGCACCTTTCCTGATGGCCGTCCTGGCCGTTTCTTTAACCGCATGCGGTGGCGGTTCCTCTTCCAGCTCTTCCAATTCAGAAACAGACCAGTTTACCCAGGCGCTTTCGCTCTGCGGCAATGGTCAGCCTTTGCCAGTCGCTGAGGGTGCCTTTGTCTATGATGATGATCAGCTTTATGTACTGGAACCGACAGACAGCAGCGCAACCGTTGAAATCCAGGACAGCGGCAGCCGCGTCTGTATCACTGATGATCTGGCAGGCGTTGGCACTACGGGAACCGATAACGCCGCGTATGTGAACGGCGACGCGGATCAGGTCATAATTACGGGTGACGGTAACCTGTTTGTGATCTGGGGAGACGTTGCCGCGATGGATATCGAGGGCAACAACAACCGGGTTTACCTGCAGTCGGTCGCAACCTATGATGACCAGGGAACCGGCAATTCTGTACAAAATATCAGCAATTTCAGCTTTTCTAATTGATAACTGAAATCCGATAGAAAAAACTCCTCAGAACAAAATGTTATAAAAAGCAGATTGACCGCCAGTCGAGTGCAGAACCCAAAAATGGGGCAAAAGCGCCGGCTGGCGGCGGAAGTATCCAGCTTTGATAATTCCGATAATTGATATTATCGGAACAAGTGAAATCCAAGGAAAAACGGGCGCTGTGGCCCGTTTTCTCAGCTTGTACTGCCTTCATACTCTGAATCCATTATCAGAATTCAACGTCCTGCATCACGCCCCCGATTCAAAGCTTTGGCAAAACCTCAGTCAGGCTGAGCTATGAAATCCTGAGTTGCGGTTTCGCCACTGACCATAGTCACATTGGCTGAGCCATTAAACATGATCTCATCAACAGCTTCAGGGGCATCTTCAGCATTCTGACAGGTATACGCCAGCGTATAGTCTCCGACAGGCATAAAGCCCAGTTCATACGTGTATGCTGCGGTCTCAGTGTCGTAGCTCACCAGAGCTGTTGTCAGCGGATCGGTTTCTGCGCCTGAGGTATCCGCCAGGGTCGCATCCGTACCGGTAAAAGCGTAAACCGCACCATCATTGATACTGGCATCAGCGCAGGTTTCGGTGATCAGGTTGCCATCAATGGTGCCGGTGATCGTGCCATATTGGGCATTATCAATCAGACGCAGCGCTGGGTTCAGCTTTATGCCGTCCTGACCATTCGGGTTGGTCAGGGATTTGCGCAGATCAAAATCAATAGTGAAATCGGTTGTAGTGCCGGCCATAACAGTAAACCCGCTGACCAGCTGCAGCCCGCGCTGGGAGCCACTTGGCACATAGATCTCGGTCTGAGCGCCATTATCATCCGTCAGATAGGAATCCATCACACCATCCTGCTCCGCGCTGACCATCAGGCGAACCCAGTTGTAGTCGCCCGCCGGCACTTCATAGTCATCCAGAATGCCTTCTGATCGGCTGCCTGCAGGGCTAACAGGTCAATCTGCTTTGGCTCATCAAACAGAATCTCTATTTCGCTGCCGCCGGACGGTTTCAGGGCGACACCTGTAAAGGTCACAACCACGCCGGTTGCGCTGTCTACCGGCGCATCAGTAACGGCAACGCTGACGGTGCCGGTGCCGGTATCGCCGGATGAACTACTGCTGCTACTGCCGCAGCCGGCAAGAATCAGTGGTGACGCCAGCAGCGTGGCCAGGAGTGTTTTCGGTGCTCTTAAATGTGCTTTCAAATGCGCGTTCAAATGTGTACTCATAGTGCTCATCCTCAGTTTCACGAATGCATTTATCGGCCTGTTCATCAGGCTTTTTTGTAATGCCTGAGATAACTGACTGATAATTCTACGTAAAAGTGCCCGGGGCTTATGTTACGCCTGCTGTCTGAGTCCAGCTCTGTGGCTGTAAAACGCCCGTTCTGAAATATTTCAGAAATGTCCAATCTGAAAATTACTGGAGTTTTACTTTAAACCATATATTTCAATACCTTATAAGACATAGATAAAGCTACTTCTTGATGATTTATAGTGAAAGACATGGCGTAATTCGCCTGATCTGACGTCGCCTTTGTTTGTAAAGAAATGCACGAAAGGGTTAACAGCGTCACACAATCTGGCATATATTTCCGATAATTTATAATCCCTGTAAACATGCACCGCGTAACGGCAAAGACATCCATTTAATGAATCCACATCTGAAGTCAGCCCCCCGACCACTCATTGATCAGCTCGAACATCTGGGTAATCCCCTTACTGCTGCGCGCTCGGTTATCAAACGTAATCCGGACATCAATCTTATCGCTGGCGCTTTTGAAGATCTGATTCACAGCTTCAGCTTTCTGGTCAGCTACAACGGCAGCAGCGCGACGTTTAACAGCTACCGCCGGGAAGTTGAGCGTCTGCTGCAATGGTGCTGGCTTGTGCGCGGCGTTGGCCTGGGTGAGCTGCGCCGTCAGGATCTGGAGGAATACGTTCACTTCTGCCAGTCCCCTCCTGCTGCCTGGATCGGCACTAAGCAGGTAGCCCGTTTTAAGAACAAGCAAGGCGAACGCGAGGTTAACCCCGATTGGCGCCCTTTCGTTAAAAAACCGGACTCCCACACAGGAACCGGATTTGCCCTGTCACAAAAAAGTCTGCAGGCCCTGTTTGCGGTACTGTCGACCTACTTCAATTACCTGTTGCAGGAAGATTACCTGCGCATTAATCCGGTAGCGCTGATCCGCCAGAAGAGTAAATTCCTGCAGAAACACGCCTATCAGGAGCCGGTGCGCCGCCTGTCCAATCTGCAGTGGGACTTTATCCTTGAAACTGTCGAGCAGATGGCGGCTGACAATCCCACAGAGCACGAACGCTCACTGTTTGTGATGCGTCTGCTGTTTGGTATGTACCTGCGGATATCGGAACTGGTCGCCGATGAGCGCTCTACTCCGGTAATGGGTGATTTTCATACCGATGCAGACGGTAACTGGTGGCTGAGAGTGGTTGGTAAGGGCAATAAAGCGAGACTGGTGACTGTATCTGATGACATGCTGGCTGCTTTGCGTCGCTACCGCGAGTTTCTGCAGCTGTCACGCTACCCGTATGTTGGCGAGCAAACGCCGCTGGTACCCAAAATCAAAGGACGGGGACCGGTGACCAGCACCCGCCAGATCCGTTACCTGGTGCAGCGCTGTTTTGATGCTGCCTTTGCCAGTATGCGCAGCAAAGGTCTGGAAGATGAAGCGCAGGAGCTGAAGGTCGCCACTGTGCACTGGCTGCGCCATACCGGCATTTCTGAGGATGTTAAATTTCGCCCGAAAGAGCACGTTAAAGAAGATGCAGGTCACGCCAGCATGGCAACCACCGACCGCTACATTGATACCGAACTGCGCGAACGTCATGCCAGTGCGCGCTATAAAAAGCTCAAACCAGAGCTGTGAGTCAGCCCCTTAGGCTGGTGAACACAAAACCTTCGGACACAAAGCTTTCGGACAAAAAAGCCGGGGAAACCCCGGCAAAGTTACTGATGAGGAGAGATCGGATTAATGCATGTACTGGCCACCATTGGCTGAGATATTGGCACCGGTAATAAAACCTGCTGCGTCTGCCGCCAGGAAGCTCACCACCCGGGCAATGTCCTCAGGTGTACCAAAGCGACCAACCGGGATACCCTGCTTAATCTGCTCACGGATATCTTCCGGCACATCCATGATCATACTGGTTGCGATATAGCCCGGGGAAACGGTATTCACGGTAATGCCTTTGCTGGCCACCTCCTGAGCAACCGCCTTGGTGAAACCATACATGCCCGCCTTAGCGGCTGAATAGTTGGCCTGGCCAAACTGACCTTTCTCACCATTAATGGATGAGATATTGATGATCCGGCCCCATTTCTTTTCCAGCATGTCGTTAATAACGTGGCGGGTCATATGAAAGACCGAGGTCAGGTTGGTTTCGATTACGTCGTGCCAGTGCTCTTTACTCATGCGCTTGAGCGTGGTGTCGCGGGTAATACCACCATTATTGACCAGCACATCGATACTGCCGAAATCCTTGCGGATGCCAGCGACACAGGCTTCCGATCCATCCCAGTCACGAATATTGCCGAAGGCCAGGGCGATGTCATACCCCGCCTCCTTCATATCGGCCTGCCAGGCCTGCGCCTTTTCATGACTGCCGCCATGGTAGTAGCCGGCCACGACCTGATAGCCGTCGTCCGTCAGTTGTTTGCAGATTGCTGTGCCGATACCACCGGTACCACCGGTTACAAGTGCAATACGTTTTGCCATTCCCTTCTCCTTGTCAGGTATTCAGTAAACTGATTCCGTGAGCAGCCGTCTGACTGCACCGGCCAGGCACCTGTCAAGCCAGGCGCCTATCAAGCCAAGCACCTACCAAGAAAGTAGAGTTATGTGACGTTTGCACGATTCGTTTCGGGCAGATCAGACTATTTACCTATTCAGCTGTCTGGCCATTCGGATCATTTCCTGACTGGCTTGACCTGTGGGTGCCAGATTCGCTGCTTTGCTATATAATCTGCGCCCTTTTTCCGCCAACCGTCCGGCACTCGTTTCCATGAAGTTCGTAATCAAGCTGTTTCCCGAAATCACCATCAAATCCACCAGTGTGCGCAAGCAGATGACCAAGGTACTGCGTCAGAACCTGCAGAACCTCTTCCGCCGCCACAGTATTTCTGCGGATGTACAGAATCGCTGGGACAGTCTGGTGGTCGTGGTGAACGCCGATGACGAAGCAACCCGCCGCCAGAGTATTCAGATTCTTTCGCACACGCCGGGCATCGCCGCTGTTCTGGAAATCATCGAACACCCGTTCTCAACACTGGACGACGCTTATCAGCTGGTGCGTGATGCCTACCGCGAGCGTGTGGCCGGCAAGACTTTCTGTGTCCGTATCAAGCGCGCCGGTCAGCATGACTTCACCTCGCATCAGGCAGAGATCTATATGGGCGGCGGCATTCTCAAAGAAACCGATGCCACCTCTGTTTCGCTGCATGCGCCGGAAGTGACAGTGCGGGCTGAAATCCGTAATGACAAACTGCAGATTGTTGAGAACACCATCAAAGGTCTCGGCGGCTACCCGCTGGGCAGTCAGGGCGAAGTGCTGTCACTGATTTCAGGTGGCTTTGACTCTACCGTGGCCAGTTACCTGATGACCCGTCGCGGCCTCAAGACGCACTTCTGCTTCTTTAACCTAGGCGGCAGCGCGCACGAAATTGGCGTTAAGCAGGTTTCTCACTACCTGTGGAACACATACAGCGAAAGTCATCGGGTTAAATTTGTTACCGTGCCGTTTGAAGGCGTCGTGGAAGAGATTCTGAAAAACGTCGATACCAGCCAGATGGGTGTCGTACTCAAGCGCATGATGCTGCGCGCCGCCTCCCATGTCGCCAATGAACTGAATCTGCCCGCACTGGTGACCGGTGAAGCGGTTGCTCAGGTAGCCAGTCAAACCATTACCAACCTGGCTGTCATTGATCAGGTGTCCGATCACATGGTGCTGCGCCCGCTGGCAGCCATGGATAAACAGGAAATCATTGATATTGCCCGCCGCATCGGTACCGAGGCCTTCGCCGCCACTATGCCGGAATATTGCGGCGTCATCTCCGTCAATCCAACCACGGTCGGCGATCGCAAGAAAGTTGAAGCGGCGGAAGAGAAATTCGACTTTGCCGTCCTTGAACAGGCACTTAACGATACCGTTTACCAGCGCATTGATAACGTACTGGCCGGAGAAGAATCCGGACTGGATCAGGTTGAACTGGTGACCACACCATCATTGCACGATGTTGTTATCGATATCCGCCACCCAGCGGAAGCGGAAGACGCACCATTAGTGCTGACCAATAACACGGTCGAAACCATTCCTTTCTATGAACTGGATTCGCGCATTGCGGACATTACGCAGAAATATCCTGCTCAGCGCGTTTTACTTTACTGCCAGAAAGGCACCATGAGTAAGATTCACGCCCATCATTTATCCAGCGCCGTTACTGCTGGTATTGGTGTATTAGTGGAATCCTGATCTCATTGTAAAAACAGTGGAGCCGAATATCCCTTTCGGTCTCCTGTTTTTGCAGACCTGTATTTCGAACTTATTTCCAACCTATATTGCGGACCGATATTTGCAGGCCAGATGCAACAGACTGAAGCTGAAAAACAGCAGGTCTGAAATCAGGAGCCTGGAAAATGAAAGAGAGCGCAAGCAAGACCGATCACAAGTCATCGCTCGATGATCCTGTTAAGCCCCGCCAGCGTAACGCATTAAAAAAACGTGACCGGATTCTGTCCGCTGCGCTGGATGTATTTTCTGTGTACGGTCTGCACGGAGCCAGCATGGATCAGATTGCTGCCGTTGCCGATGTTTCCAAAGCCAACCTTTTCTATTATTCCAAAAGCAAAGAACATTTATATTTGTCGGTACTGGAGAGCCTGTTAGACGACTGGCTCGAACCATTAACCCTGTTCAGTATCGAGCAGGAGCCCGCGCAGGCTCTGCGCCACTACGTTCGCACCAAGCTTGAAATTGCCCGCGACCACCCGGCTGAATCACGACTTTTCTGCATGGAAATTGTTCAGGGCGCCCCGCTGCTGAATAAAACCCTGTCTACCTCATTGCGCAATCTGGTCAAAGATAAAAGCACGGTTATCCAGCACTGGATAGACAGTGGCAAGATCCGCAGCATAAGCCCAATGCATCTGATTTTTTCTATCTGGGCAACCACTCAGCACTATTCGGACTTCAGCGCTCAGGTCGAAGCTGTCACTGGCAAAACCCTTGCCGACAAAGAATTTTTCAACACTACACTGGCAAATCTTGAGCGGTTATTGGTCGACAGCATCCTGACCAACTGATTAATTATTGCGCTTTGCTGGTGCTTACAATTTAGTCAGATGCCCGTTATTGGACCAAACGGTCTAACTTTTATTTCGCTTTATTTGCCGAGCCTATGTTTTATGCGGCCTTCAGCCACTTGGCATAAACACTGCCTTAATGTTTTTTTAATCAGCCACCGCATTGGTTGATACGAACGCAAAAGAGGAGTCTTAGTGTGAAACTGGAACAGGTCCCCGTTATCGATCTTCAGCCGTATTTCAGCGGTACGCCGGAAGGTAAAGCCCAGGTTGCCGCCAGCGTTGGTAAAGCCTGCAAAGACATTGGCTTTCTGGTTATTACCAATCACCAGGTACCAAAAGACCTGATGGACCGGATCTACAAAGAAAGCCAGGACTTCTTTAATCTGCCAGTGGAAGAAAAACGCAAAGTCGACCGACCAGCTCCGGAAATGGTACGCGGTTACAGTGCGGTCGCAGAAGAAAGCCTGTCTTACTCACTGGAAGAAGCCGCACCAGGTGATTTAAAAGAATCTTTCTCTGTCGGCCCGATTGATGTTCCTGCCGATGATTACCACACCTGTGCCGAAGCCGGTCCGCATTTCGCACCGAACGTATGGCCGGAAAACAACCCGTCATTTAAGCAGACCTACTCCGACTACTTTGCGGAAATGAGCAGCCTCGCCCGCTCACTGATGCGTCTTTTTGCAATTTCTCTCGATCTGGATGAAAACTTTTTCGACGACAAAATCGACAAAGAAATCAGCATGCTGCGCACGCTGAGCTACCCGGTCGTTAAACCTGAAGATATTGAGAATGGCCAGATGCGTGCCGGCGCGCATTCCGATTACGGTTCACTCACCATTGTAAAACCGGATAATTCCCCCGGTGGCCTGCAGGTGAAAAACTTCAACGGCGAATGGGTCAGCGTGCCGTATGTCGAAGACGCCTTCGTCGTTAATATCGGCGATCTGATGATGAACTGGACCAACGATGAGTGGATTTCAACACTGCACCGCGTGATCAATCCACCCGAAGATATTAACTCCAGCAAGCCACGCCAGTCTGTGGTGTTCTTTCACCAGCCTAATTATGACGCCATTATTGAATGCCTGCCGGGCTGTCTGAAAGAAGGCGAAACAGCCAAGTACCCTCCGATATCCTCTGGCGATCACCTGCTGTCGAAATTCGTTAAACAGACCACCTTTGGTGGCACCAAGGGAGCTGCGTAATGAGTCATCTGTCTTATGTGAATATCTTCGCCAATGACATTGTCGCGCTCAGTGGCTTTTATCGTGACCTGTTTGGTTTCAGGGAGATCCCCGAAATTGAATCACCTATTTTCCGCGGACTGGATACCGGTAAAAGCTGCATTGGCTTTAACGCCCCGGATGCCTATGACCTGCTGAAACTCAGCGACCAGGCCGACACCAAAGGCTGTAAATTCCTGCTCAATATTGACGTTGACTCAAAAGACGAGGTTGACGTTTACGTACCCAAAGCGCTCGAGATGGGAGCGACACTCATCAAGGAACCCTACGAGACTTATTACAACTGGTATCAGGCAGTACTGCTGGATCCGGAAGGCAATGTTTTTCGCATTAACTACATGATGTGAACGCACCGACAAGAAGACAGCAAGAAGACAACAAGAAAATTGATAACCCGTAAAAACCACTAAAAACGCTACTCAGGAAAAACAGATGAAAAAATTTATAAGCGCATTTGCGATTGCATGTTCTTTGTTATTTTTCCAGACGACAAGTCATGCAGAAGGCCTGACCATCAAAGGTGATATGAAAGCAGCCATGCTGTATATCTCCCCGCGTAACGATGGCGGCTGGACTCAGGCTTTCGATGAAGCCCGCCTGAATATGGAAAAAGAGCTCGGCATTAAAATTCAGTACGTGGAAAACGTTGCGGAAGCTGCTTCTGCAATCCGTCCTGTGGTTAAACGTCTGATCCAGCGTGGCGCCAACGTTATTATCGGTACCGCCTTCGGTTACTCCGACACATTCAAAGAACTGTCTGAGGAATATCCGGAAATTGCCTTTCTGAATGCGTCAGGCACCACCAACGGGCCTAACCTGCTTTCTTTCTATGGCCGTACTTATGAAAGTCAGTACCTGTGCGGCATGGCTGCAGCCGCTGCATCTGAGACCGGCAAGCTGGGCTTTGTTGCTGCCAACCCATTTGGTGTTGTGAACTGGACCATCAATGCTTATGAGCTGGGCGCTAAAGCGATGAACCCGGACGCCACCGTGACGGCGGTATACACCGGCGCATGGAATGATCCAACCAAAGAGCGTGCTGCGACTCAGGCTCTGATCGACCAGGGTGCTGATGCAATTGGCCAGCACGTTGACACCCCTACTCCACAGATTGTGGCTCAGGAAAATGGTGTTAAAGGTACTGGTCACCACCGTGATTTCCGTGAATTCGCTCCGGAAGCAACCGTATGTTCTTCTGTTTGGGTATGGGATCGCTTCCTGATCGACGAACTGAAAAAAATCAAAGCCGGCAACTGGATCACCAAGCCATACGGCGCTCTGCTGTCTATGGGTGAAGGCGGTACTGATATCGCCTGCTGTGGTAAAGGTGTAGATGCCGAAGAAGAAGCGAAAATTATGGCTGCACGCAAAGCTATCATGGACGGTACTTTCCAGGTTTACGCAGGCCCACTGAAAGACCGTGACGGCAATCTGCGCGTAAAAGAAGGCGAAGTACTTTCTGACGGTGATCTGTGGCAAATGGACTGGTTCATTGACGGGGTGATTACCCAGAAATGAGTAAGCAGAATGCCATTCATCTGAAGGGCGTAAGTAAATCCTTCGACGGATTTTACGCCCTGTCGGAAGCTGCATTCACGGTTAAGTGGGGCGAAGTTCACGCCCTGCTTGGTGAAAACGGCGCGGGTAAATCCACCCTGATGAATATTGTGACCGGCCTCTACGGGCCGGAAACCGGCATAATCAGTATCGACGACAATGAAGTTTCTTTTTCCGGCCCCAGGGATGCGTCCCGGGCCAGAATTGGCATGGTTCACCAGCACTTTAAACTGGTCAGCCCCTTTACCGTTGTTGAGAACGTCATGCTGTCATTGACGGATGTACCGGTTGCACGCAGCTACCGCCAACGACTCGAACAGGTAGCCAAAGATATTATCGCCAAAGGCGAAGAGCTTGGCTTTGCCATTAATCCGTACGCCAATATTTACGAACTGTCCGTCGCTGAACAGCAACGGGTAGAAATCATCAAGGCACTGGTAAGTGGTGCCCGCATTCTGATTCTGGATGAGCCATCGGCTGTGCTCACAGATGCAGAATCTGACAGCCTGCTGTCCACTATGCGCGACTTCGCTGCTGCCGGTGGTGCGGTGGTGCTCGTTACTCATAAAATGAAAGACGTTTTCCGCTTTGCTGACATGGTCACTGTGATGCGTCAGGGGCGCACCATTGAAACCGTCGTCCCTTCATCGGTCAGCAGCGAAGAGCTGATCCGCATGACTG
>MDTC01156071.1_pt1 | contig 23116 bp, 15 predicted proteins | sample 811181 | NCBI WGS metagenome assembly MDTC01 (sample SAMN05326644, study PRJNA326480) | marine metagenome | isolation source: seawater | place: Pacific Ocean: North | collected 2011 | reverse complement strand
TTCCTTGTGGAATTTCATCTAGGGGTATGGGTTCTGTAAGAGAATCTGATGGGGTAACGCTTGTTGAAGATGACTTTCAATTAATTTGCTTTGATATGGTATCAGACCCGTCAACACCTGGAGCGATAATGTCGCAAGTCAATGAGTCAAAAGATATGTCACGACCTTTGACAAAAGTTGATAAAATTAATAGTTTAATGAATAGCGTGTTGAGAGAGAAATGAGAGAAAAAGAATTACAAAAATTAAAAATAATCTTGAAACCACTCATCAAAGAGTGTATAAAAGAAGCGATATTTGAAGAGGGTGTTTTATCGACTCTTGTCGCGGAGATCGTTACTGGAATGGGACAACCCATTGTTGAACAAAAGAAGGAAGTTGCTCCTTCAATCAGTCCGAATAGGAATAAAGAGAAGATTTCAAAAAGACTTCAGGAATCAAAAAATAAAATGCTTGATGCTATTGGGAGAGAGTCATATCATGGCGTCAACTTGTTCGAGGGGACGGAACCACTTTCATCAGGGGGTTCTGAAGGGACTCCATCTTCTTCTCCCATGTCTGGGATTTCTCCCGATGACAAAGGTGTTAGTATAGATGGACTAATGAATGCATTTGGCAACAAATGGAACGCACTAAAATAAGGGATTTAAAATGGGTAAAGCAGTAAATTTTGAAGTAAAACCTAGAAACAACGAAGATCAAATGAGAATGGTAAAAAGATTTATCAGAAAGACCAAAAAAGAAGGTTTAATAGATCTTATAAAAAAGAAAAGTAGGTTCATCTCAAAATCTGAAATTCGAAAATTAAAAAGAGAAAGAAAAAAGAGATTGTCTCAAGAATCAACAAGAAAGTATCTTGAGAAATTCAAAGATTAAGTATAGTTACTAACGGAGATTAAAAATGGCACAAAGCACAAGTTCAGGGTTTCATACTCACAGCAGTTGGGGCAGAACCCGCAGACCAAAAAATGTCAATGGCGCTAAGAGTACAGCACATGCTGTCAGCGGTACAGAATATTTTACGGAAAACCAAAGATTTTTACACATTCAAACAGGATCTGCAGCAACAGTTACAAAAATTGAATTATATTACCACGCTACCGGTCAATGGGCAACATTTGCAGTGGACACTCCCCTGGTTGCCGTATCAGAAGTCAAAATTTATGAAATTGATGGAGCAGATAAGGTTAAGATAACCAGAACCGGTGACAACTCAGATGACACAAAAAAAGTTTGGTTGATGCTTTCAACTTTCTAGGAGCATATCATGCCAAAACAGCATAAAATAAAACCAGATTTTACAATTGATAATATTAATGCTGTTAATAATGACCCTGGCGCAAGAAATTTTGTTGGCGGCACTACATTTAGACCTTCCCAGAATGTCAAGAGACTTGCACAAAATAATTCTAATATTAGATCGACCCACAAAGATGAACACTCTGTTGTAAATAAAATAAATCTTACGGCGTTGGATTTTGATGGTAATTCTTCCCGTATTACTTTTCTTGATAATTCTGATTTTTCTTTTATAAGAACAATAGAACAAAATACTATAAACTTTACCAACAACAACGCAAACTCAAAAATAACTGTTCCTGATAACTCAACCCTATCTATGAACAAGTCACTGAGCACAAGAGTATCTAACTTTGCCAAAGGTACTAGTAATACTTATTATACTGCTGCTGATACGGATGACCTTTCATTTGCAAAAATAGAAGGCGAAACACAGGTAATTAATTTTCCTGGATCTAACATCAACTCTAGAATACTAGTTAATGATGCTGACAGTCTTTCATTTGTTGAAGAAATATCCAAGAGCACTCTTAATTTTAACGGAACCGCTGGTCATTTGGATGCTGCGGATCATTCTGGTTATTCTTTTGTTGAGGACACAGAAGTAAGTGCATTACAATTTAGTGCTAACGCAAACTCAAAAGTGCACATGTCTGCCTATGACGCTGATTTTAGTTTTAGAGTGGGCGGCGGCGGCAATGCTGATACACCGTTTGCATTTGCTTTTTGGGTCAACGCCGCTGCGTTGGGGTCAACGCGGTATCTTTTTGGATTTTATGGCGGAGAATATTATTGCTTTATCGACACCACCGGCAGTATTCGAATAGTCTTACGAGATCAATCGCTGGGCGTGACTAATCAATTCTTATCACCCCTGGTTAGTAGTAATCGTATATTAGGAGGCGAAGTGGGCAACTGGGTACATATTGCTATAGTATATACACCAGAGACAAGCGCTGATGCTAACGATGAACAGGTTCAATTTTACAAAAATGGCAGCGCTTGGGGTTCTGCAGTTGAATCTCCTAACGATAGTTATGTCGCGATGGAACCCAACGTCAGCGCCCGCTTCACTATCGGTCACTACAATCATGGCAATACCAGTACACTCCGCTTTACTGGAATGTTGTCTAACTTTCTTGTTTTTAAGCATGATGGTCAAAACAATCACGCATCAGTCGCAAGATCAACAACACCATTAACTGCTAACGAGGTTAATGGACTCTATAATGCAGGGAAAGTTGTAAAAGATTATAATGACCATCCAAAGGGTGCCGACCTTATTGGATACTGGAAGATGGATGAAGACGTGTCTGAAGTAAGTCAAATAACTGACTACTCAGGTGAGAATAATCATTTAAATACCATTGGGTCTGCTATAACCGAAGACTCAACAAGTGGACTTAGTTTGAGACAAGACGTAAGTTTTACTTGGACTTTCTGGATGAGGAAGACGGACAAGACTACTAATAATCAGAATATTCTCCACAGGTTTCATGCAACAAACCCAGAATATATTTTACAAGTTGATGGTCGCAAACTGCAGTTGGTTTTGTACGACACGACGGGTATGTCAGGTACTGGCAATTATAATACTAGAGAGTATATAACCAATGGAACTTTTTTGTCTGATTCTGAAACAGATTGGGAACATATCACTGTTGTTTACAATCGCGATACAAAAGAGGTGACATTTCATAGAAACGGTGGTTCTGCTCAAACAGGTACAGCGAACGATACTCAAACTTTGGGGTATAATGACGACCCATCACCCGCTGCTGGGTATTCAGAAATGCAAGACACTGGTACTGGATTGACTGTTGGTGCAAATGCGGCCGGCAGTTCTGGGTTTTTTGAAGGACAACTTGCTCAATTAGCAATGTTTAGGCACGACGGCGGATCTGCTGTTATGACAACAAACGAAGTAAAAGGATTGTACAATGGTGGTTTTGCATATGATTATAGACTTCGCCACCCTAAGAAGAATGACCTTACTGCGTATTATAAGTTTTATGGAAACGCTGTAGCAGAGAACTCTTTAGGGAATGGGTTTATCATGACCGGAATTTCCCAATCCAGCACGGGACTAAAGGAAAAACAAGACGTAGATTTTACTTTTTCGTTTTGGTTAAAGAGACCAGTGCAGGGTGCTGGCATATTGAATCAGACCCTTATCCACAAGAACAACGAATATTTTGTTCGATTGGGCGGCGGTATAAACAATCTACAAATCTCCGTGTTTAGATACGATAGGACCCCAGTCTCGGGCGATGGCGCTACAGATACCGCCAGTTGGGTCAGTTCAAGTACCTTTCTTAATAATGATGCAAACTGGCAACACGTTGCTATTAAGTATGACGCTTCCGAGAGAACGATGTATTTTTACCGAAATGGCGCTCTTATTACTACAGATAGTACACCTAGCAATTCAGACTACAACGAATCAGAGAACGCGACAGGCGACCTTGCTATAGGTATGTTAAGCAGCGGTTTCTCAATGCCCCTTATAGGCGAACTTGCCCATCTCGCTATGTTTAAACATGATGATGGATCTGCCCTGATGTCAGATGCAGAAGTTTACAAACTTTACGATAGAGACGGAACATCCGGGTCCCCCTCCTCTGTGGCAGGAAATGTTTATCACCTTAAACCCGTTCATGCAAAAGCAGGTGACCTTGTTGGATATTGGCACTTGGACGAAGATGTATCTTCTACTGCTACAATAACAGATTATTCGGGATTATCAAATAACGGAGCAACAACTGGTGTTGGCACAACCATTTTAACCAACCCAGCAAACTCTGGACTTGATTCTGCAAATTTTGTAGATGTTAGTTTTTCTATATCTTTTTGGATGAAAAAAGCATCTACATCGGGACAGACACAAAGAATACTTTCTAAAGGCACCAGTCTTGGCACCGATAGGGAATATATGGTTCAAATATTTAACCGTTCGGTCTATTTGTATCTTTACGATAACACTCCCACAGATGGCGTCGGGACATCTGGCATTTCCCTATACAACACAAGTACGACTTTTCTTTCCAACAATAATACTGAGTGGGAACATATAACGATTGTTTATGATGCATCAACACAAAATGTGATATTTTACAAAAACGGTGAAAACGCCCAGACTGTAACTGCAGCACTTGCTGATAATGATAATGATTATGATTCGATGTTCAATGGAACAGGACTTTTTTACATAGGACAAATGGGAACAAGCACTGCTAGTGGTATGGACGGGCAACTTGCTCATCTTGCTGTGTTTAAGCACGACGGGCAAAGTGGAAGAAGTTCTACATTTCCCACTGCAGCAGAGGTCAAGGGAGGTTATAATGGTGGCAATGTCTATGATCTCAATACGTCAACTCAACATGCAAAGAAAGCGGATATTGTTGGTTATTGGAAACTTAATGGTACAACAGCGACAGTTGGTGGAAATCTAACTGCAGGAGCGGGGATCACAACATCAGTAAATTCTAGTCTATTGACAACCGAAGATGTTGATATGACCTTTGCTTTTTGGTTCAAGAAAAGTGCGGCCGACCCCAATGTTAGAACCATAGTTGCAAAAAACAATGAATATCAAATATTTGTTAATGGACAAGATCTTCAATTTCGGATGTTTGATGCCTACCCCTCAGATGGAGGCGCAGCGTCTTATAAGACGCATTACAAGGCAGGATTTGTTGCAGACAATACAAACTGGCAACATATTGTAATAAAATATGATGCTTCAACAGAAACAGCAACCGCCATATTAAATGCAGGAACGCCAACTGCAATGAGTAGCACCGGACTCGCTGATCATGACGACTTTCACGACACAACCTCTCAACTAACGATAGGGTATTCTGATTTTCAAACTTCTCTGGGTTTTGCAGGACAGATAGCACAGTTGGCAGTTTTTAAACATGATGGACTCAGCGGCAGAAGTTCTACCATACTAACAGATAACGAAGCAAAAGGTCTGTACAACGGTGGTAACGTTTATGATTATACAAGACATCCAAAGAAAGATGATCTTGTTGGATATTGGAAACTAAACCAAACAGTTGGAAACAATGTTGTGGTTACAGATTCGTCGGCCGAAGGTAATAACGGCGTAATGACAGGTGCTACTTCTCTTACTAACCCAGCAAACTCTGGACTAAACGAAGTAAAAGACAACTCATTCACAGTTGGTTTCTGGATGAACAAGGATAGCAAAACAGACATTGGAAACGTAATATATAAATCTCTCGAATATTACATTAGGGTATCTAGTAGAAACTTGCAGTTGGTTATCTATGATTCAACAGACATGGATTCAAACACATCGGGTGCTGTATCCGCGACCACCACAACAAATCCGCTTGCAGATAACACGGGAACCTGGGAGCATGTAGTTGTTTCTTACGATGCTGCAAATCGGCAAGTCTTGTTTTTTGTCGATAAAGTACTTAAGCAAACTGTTTCTGTTTCTAGTGATACAGACTACAATGAAACGCAGGACGGAAGCAATGTTTTAAGGATCGGACATACCACCTCCACCTTCGACGGCAAACTATCTAATGTTATTATGTTCGACCATGGTGCAGCAGGTGCTCCATTTGATGCAACTGATGCGGAAGAACTTTATTCTGACGGACATGTTTATGATTACAATAATCACTCAAGAGCATCTGATATTGTTGCTTGGTGGAAGTTGGATGGCAATGGCAATGACTCGCACACAGGTGGTTCACATAATGGAACTATTACTGGAGCAACAAGTGCAGCAAACTCTGGACTGTATTATTTCGAAGATCAAGATTTTGCAATTGGGTTTTATGTTAGACCCCTAGACACACCAGGACATCCGGCAGTAAGGTTCTTTTTTGATAAGCAAAGTGCGAACTGGTCTTACTATAATGACACGACCGTCTTCATCAAACTTATGGATGCTACTCCAAAGCAAGTGGGCGGCAATATTGCTGCTTTTACTGAAAAACTGTTCTTTTTCAATTTTTCTCCCACTCCGAATGTATTTACGCACATCCTTTATTCATACGATAGTTCCGAAGGTAAGATGCATCTATATGTTAATGGAGTAGAGCAAGGTTCTGGAACTACAGGTACTCCCGATGAAGATTATCAAGAAAGTCAGATTAATGAAGCGGGAACGTTTAATATAGGTAATAGTATCCTTCAAAATGTCAACCCAGACGCAGATTTTTCTTATTTTGTAATTTTTAAGGGCAGGCACCTAACAGAAGCAGAGGCAGAAGAACTATACAATAATGGACTAGGATATGACTACACCACTCACTCAAGAGGGTCAGACATATCTGCCTTTTATAGACTAGACGGTACTACTTCAAATATAATAGACTATTCAGGTAACGGAAACAATATGACTGCTACAAATGCAGCGAACGTCACCACAGACCCTCAGTCAAGAATTCCAGGTAGGAAAAAGTTGCCACAACTGCCAATTAGAATGTCAATCCCTGGACTTGCTTCTCTTAGAACAAACCCTCAAAAGTAAACAAAAAATACCTGATATTATACTATAATAAATTTCAGGTGTTTGATAATTGGTTCAACTATTTATTATTGAACATATTTTTATATAAGGGGAAAATTATGTCTTCATTACTAGAACAAGCAATCATAGACGCGAAAGCACTTAAAGATGCAGCGCTTAAGAATGCAGAACAAATGGTCATTGAGAAATACTCTGATCAAATAAAGGATGCAGTGTCCACACTTTTAGAGCAAGAGGAAGAAGAAGATCCATTTGCAGGTATCGGAGGTGACGAACCAGAAGAACCCGCAGCAGAAGAACCGCAATCTGCTGACGCCGCTGCAGGTAAAGATCCGGATGCAGAAAAATTAGATTCTGTACCTGTGTCTAGTGCATCTGAAGTTGAACTAGATCTAGATCAAATAGAAAAAAGAATTAGAGATATTGAAAAAGAAGAAGGCATAAACGCATCAGAAACCATGGAAGCAGATAAGATGGATCACGAAGATGTTGCTGCTTCCCTAGAAGATAGTATTATGTCTTCAGCAGATGTAGATTCCCTTGCTACTGAAGCATTAAATGAAATAGAAAAAGAATTAGAAGAAGAGATATTTGCTGAAATTGCGGAGTCTCTTAAGGTGGACATTAAACCTCAGAAGCGAGGATTCATGGCCGTCTCAAATGAAGAGTTAGATCACGCCGTCGAACTTGAACTTGCTAGAATGCAAGACGACGAAGTAAAAGAAGAACTTGAAAGCATGAGAACTGCTTTATCTAAGTTAAAAGAGTCTAACAATTCTTTCAATAAAACAAACAAGAGATTAACAAAAGAAAATAAAGAATTGACTGCGGAAGTGAAAACTTACCAGAATGCGGTCAATCAGTTAAAAGAAAAGTTTGATGCAGTTAATACATCAAACGCAAAGTTGTTATACATCAATCGCACTTTGGATTGTAACTCCCTGAATGAGCGACAGAAAAAAAGCATTGTCGAATCAATCGCGAAGGCAGAAGATGCAAAAGAAGCGAAGGTTATCTATGAGACCCTTCAAAATTCAATGGAGACTAAGCAAAATATTGACAAAAGTCCGGAATCATTGAATGAAGCAGTTAGTAGAAGACCTAGTTTATTAGTTCGTGCTCGTGAAGAGAAGAGAACTACATCAGCAGATATTTTTGCTGATAGAATGCAGCGTTTGGCTGGCATAAGAAAAGACAAATAATTTTTAGGAGGTTACAATACAATGTCTGTATTAGAAAAATTAACTGAAGGTATTGTTCGTCGTGACGTCTCTAGAGAGGGTCAAGCACTTCTTGAGAAGTGGGAAAAGACTGGTCTACTAGAGGGCATTACGAGCGATCACCAAAGAAATGGTATGGCGGTTCTCCTTGAGAACCAAGCAAAGGAACTTCTTCGTGAAGCGTCCTCAATGTCTGCAGGTGATGTCGAAGGTTTCGCATCAGTTGCTTTCCCAATCGTCCGTCGTGTATTCGGTGGTTTGATTGCAAATGATCTCGTAAGTGTTCAACCTATGAGTCTTCCAAGTGGACTTATTTTCTTCTTGGATTTTCTCCATGGAGATACAAGAGCGGGAATGGTCGCTGGTGAATCACTCTATGGTGGTAACGTCGTGGGTCGTGATTTGATCAACGGTGTCGATCTTGATGAAAGTTTTGATCAAGGTGGTCCTGGTGGTTTTTATGATCTTGGTACTGCTTACAGTTCACCAACTGGTTCGAACAACGCAGTGGTCGAAGGACTTACTAACGTTGTTACAAACAAGACAGGTGCTCAGTTGACTGATGATGATAAAAAGAATCTTCGTTTTGACCCAGATCTTTTGGCACACCTTGATGCAACTGCTGCAGCGCAGGTTCGTGTTCTTAAGGTTGACCCAGCCAAGGTCACAGAAGATCTTCCAAACTTGAACAAAAATGCACTTGCTGCACTTGCAATTGACCCCGCAAAAGATGCGACACTTAATGATTCCTCTGTTCTTATCAGAAGACTTACTAGAAAGACTGCTGACGGCGGCATCCTTTTGACGTTCCTATTGGATACAGGTGATCCAGGCAATCTTGCAGGCGGTCACATCGACGCAGAGGCAGTTACATATCCGCTTTCCGACACGTTTGGCGGCGCAGGTTCGCCTGCGAACCTTGGTGCTATTGTTGCTGGAGACCTTTTCCAGGAAGGCATCGGTGAAGGTAAGAATGTTGGTGGTGCAACCGTTGAGGATACCCCAGGTTTCTCTGGTGTTGCAGATACGATTCCAGAAATCGATATCAAGGTCGACAGCATCGCTGTTACGGCAATCACCAAGAAGTTGAAGGCAAAGTGGACTCCTGAGTTGGGTCAGGACCTCAATGCTTATCACAACCTTGACGCAGAGGTTGAGTTGACTGGCATTCTTTCAGAGCAAATTGCTCTTGAAATCGATCAGGAAATTCTTGGAGACCTTATCCAGGGTGCGAAGGCAGGTACTCGTTACTGGTCGCGTGCTCCAGGTCTTTTCGTTAATAGTGCGGGTACCGAGATTGGCGCTTCTTCGGCAGCACCAGACTTCACTGGTACCGTTAGCGAGTGGTATGAGACTCTCATTGAAACAATCAATGACGTAAGTGCTCAGATCCACAGAAAGACGCTTCGCGGCGGCGCAAACTTTGTTGTTTGCTCCCCAGAAGTTGCTAACATCCTTGAGTTCACAAGCGGTTTCCGCGCTTCTGTTACGGCAGACGCTGACCGTGGCGATATCGGCGCTGTAAAGGCAGGTTCACTTAGCAAGAAGTTTGACGTCATGGTTGACCCATACTTTCCACGCAACGTGCTCCTCGTAGGTCGTAGAGGTAACTCTTTCCTTGAAAGCGGTTACGTATACGCTCCATACGTACCATTGCAGGTAACGCCTACCATCTTCGGTACGGAAGATTTCGTGCCACGTAAGGGTGTTATGACCCGTTACGCAAAGCAGATGGTCAGACCAGATATGTACGGTCTTGTTATCGTCCGTGGTCTCCTTGGTGAGGCAGGCGCTAGTTAATAGTGTCCGGTAACTGAAAAATTCGCCCTGCCATAATATTGTGGTGGGGCGTTTTTTTTGTGTGAGTTTGATTTTGGTTAAACTATTTACATTATAGAAAAGGTAAGGCGAAATGCCTTTTAAGATTAAAGGAGATTTTATAAAATGGCAAAACTAGGAAGATATTCAGCAGATAGAAAGAAGGTTGAGGCACTCACCGCCAGTAAGACGGTTGAGGTCGCAGAGTGTGGCACAGTTTTTACTGCAGACCCAACGGGTGGCGCAATCACAGTAACCTTGCCTACCCCTGCAGCAGCAGGTAAGGGATGGTGGTGTAAAGTCCATCGAATAACCGATCATGCTAACGACGTAACTATTGCAGTTGGTGGACAACCTGTAAAGGGACTTGAGATAAGCGGCGGGTTCACAGCACTGGGCGCAACCGATGACATCGTCTTGTCGGGTGCAAAAGAAGGCATCATGGTAGAACTTATTTCAGATGGCACAAATTGGTTAGCAATGGCATTTGGACGAGTTGCATCAGACGTAAACGCCTAAACGTAACGTAAGTTAGCAACTAATTCGCCTTACAATAGATTTGCCCCCTTCCAATTTGGTTGGGGGTTTTTCTTTATTTAAAAACTATTTATGTTATAATCGTTTAGTTAAAAGGAGTTAAATATGGGTAAGCGCAGAAAGAGATTGATAATGGCAAAGTATGCCAAGAAGTATGCAAAAAAGAGAGCAGCACTTGGTTTTAATTCAAGAAAGGTAGAAAACAATATGGTCACGATTGACATGACAACCGGCGAAGAAATTCGGGAGAATGAAAACGAGAGTGTTGAAGTTATAAGTAGTACTCCAGCAACAGAACAAGAACCAACTGAGCGCCCTCCGATGGTGCCAGAACCCCAACTTCAAGAAGTTGTGATGGAAGAACCTGCAACCACACCAATGGTCGAACCCCCACCACCAGAAGCAAAGAAAGCAACTAGAAAACGCACCGCCAGGAAGACTACAACTAAAAAGACTACGACTAGAAGAAGAACCACCAAGAAGACCGAAGAGTAACTAGGGTCGAAGTCCCCAAGTGTTTTGTTAAGTTTGAGACTATTTACTAAAGCACGGAGGACTTATGAATGGCTTTACCTACTTTGTTACCTGCCAGTAACTCAAGCAAGAGTATCTTGCCTGAAACTGGCAGTCACGGTAACGTAAATAGATTATTACCATATAAGATTTATTCTGATAATAGCAGCGCTCTATTTTCGGGCAACTTTGTATCTGGAGCGGTTGATCAAGTAGCGTATACTTTTAAAAAGTTGGGGGGTGATGTGCTTGACATTGAACTTTCCGAAGGTAACGTATACGCCGCATACGAAGAGTCAGTTTTAGAATATTCTTATTTGATTAATGTACATCAAGCAAACAACGCACTACCTAGTTTCTTAGGACATGCAACAGGGACGTTTGATCACAAAGGAGAACTAACTTCAGGACCAGTGTCTGCAAGTTTGAAGTATCCCAAATTTGATTATGGATTTTCAAGGAATGTTTCCGAAAGGATGGGATCAGAAATAGGACTGAAAGATTCTGTTGAATATTCTGCATCATTTGTAACAAAGGTGGGAGTTCAAGATTATGATTTACAAAAAATCATATCCTCAAGGACAAACGCGAAAGCATCTGCAACCGTAACAATTTCTAGTTTTAACACCCTAACGGCAGATAATACTTCACTGTCCTTCGAGACAACTGACGGAACTACTATAACCGCTACAGCACATGCGACGGACACTTCAAATGCCGCTTCTGATTCTCCAACTTTTGCAATTAACGGCGGTTCTAATGATGCTGTGGCAACTGCTCTTGCAAATGCGCTAAATTTAAATTCAAAACTATCTGCAACTGCTAGCGGCAACAAGGTTACAATAACACAAGAAGTGGGAGGTTTCGGAGGAAACGGAGCAATAACAATAACAGACCCAGGTTCCGACAACTTAACAAAAGTTGACTTTACGGGCGGAACCACAATACCCTATGCTGGCAAAATAGACGGGAAAAAGATATTAATTAAAAAAGTTTATTACAAGACACCGAGTGCAATGTGGAGATTTTATGGATATTATGGAGGTTTGAATGTTGTCGGTAATTTTCATAATTACGGACAATTTTCAGATGATTCAACTTTTCAACTTGTTCCAACATGGCAAAACAAATCACAAGCACTTGCTTTTGAAGACGCAATTTATACAAGAATGTCTCATTGGTCGTATGAGATAAAAAACAATTTTTTAAGGTTGTTCCCTGTACCTTATTCGGGAGGACCTAGAAGGATGTGGGTTCAGTTCTCTGTGCCAACTTCTAATATAGAAGACGATACAAACGGAAGATCTCAAAGAGATGGTGTAAATAATATGAACACCCTGCCTTTTTCTAATCTTCCGTATGATACAATAAATTCCATTGGTAAGCAATGGATTCGCAGATTTGCATTAGCACTTTCGAAAGAAATGTTAGGACTAGTCAGATCAAAATTTAACGCATTACCAATTCCAGGCGACAGCGTTACCTTAAACGGAACTGACTTAGTTTCGCAAGGAAAAGAAGAGCAGAATGCTCTTAGGGAAGAGTTAAAAACAACACTCGCAGAACTTACCTACACCAAGATGTCTGAACAAGAGGCAGCAATGGTGGATAATTCTGAAAAGGTTTTACAAAGAATACCATATTCGGTGTATGTGGGGTGATAAGAGATGAGCGATAATAAATGGAATCAACCAGACGCTCCTCCACCACCACTTTTTACGGGTAAAAAGGAGCGAGATCTTGTAAAGCAGGTTAGTGACGAAGTAGTAGAAAGAGTCATTGGTCAGCAAATAATATACTATCCTATTTCAATAGAAGAAACAAATTTTCACCCAATCTATGGTGAAGCACTGAACAAGACATTCCTAAACCCGATCAGAGTATATGCCCTTGTCGAATGGCAAGGATATGAAACTGAGACAACAAACCTTGGAGTGGATAGGTTATCTAAAATAACTGTCCACTTTCACAAGCGCAGATTAACTGAAGATCAAAACCTCTTTGTGCGCGAGGGCGACTTTATTCTTTATGGGGAGACATACTATGAGATTGCCACTCTAAATGAACCCACTAGAATATTCGGACAAAGAGAGAACATGATGGAAATTAGCGCAGAGTGTATAAAGGCAAGAGAGGGTTTATTCGATGGAACGTCATAAACCATATAGCGAAAGTCTAAATGAGTATGAAGGCAAGCGAGTCTTTGACTCTAGAATAGAAAATATTGATACCGCAATGTACAACTTCATAGATAGGCAGATGAACTTGCATGCGCATGATGGGACAGGGTTTAAGAAAGTCCCAGTAATCATGGCAACGGCAGAAAGATCTGCTCTTAGCAAAAAGGATTCAAGAGTTAGAGATGAAGAGGGTGCTCTTATCCTGCCAATTATCACCATAGAAAGAACATCGATGGTTAAAAGTCCAACGGAGAAAGGGACAGTTTGGGCAAATGTACCAGCGCTGGATAAGGTGAAGGGTGGCAACATACCAACGATGCAAAAGATCGTACAAGGCAAGACATGTAATTTTAAAAATGCACACGCCTTGAGAAAAAGAGGACAATTAAATTTTCCTAATAAAGTCGACAAAACAGTCTACAAGACAGTATCGATACCACTTCCTGTGTACATTACTATAATGTATAAAATAACGATAAGAACAGAGTACCAGCAACAGATGAATGATTTAGTTATTCCGTTTATGACAGTACCAGGAGGCATAAATTACATTATAATTCGTGATCAAAACCACAGGTATGAGGGTTTTATACAACAAGACTATTCGCATGAGAACAACATCAGTAATTTCTCAAATGAAGAGAGAAAATTTGAAACTAAGTTTGATATAAAAGTGCTGGGGCACTTAATTGGTGATGGCGCAAACCAGTCTACACCACAAAAGGTAATCAATGAAACTGTTGTAGAGGTAAAAATCCCAAAAGAGAGACAGATTGTTGATCCAAAAGAGTTAGAGAAGTATGGTTTATAATTGTGAGGTTAAAAGATGGTTAAGAGACCGACAAAATCCAGAGGAATAGAGGACAAACCCTTTCCACGTTCCACTATGGAGACAATAGACACTGCGCTACACAAATTTGTGTATGAAACGCTCGATATAAATTGTGTCACCACAACCGGTTTCAGAAAAGTGCCTGTCATATGGTCATCTGCGGAGCGAATGTTCCAAAGTAAAAGAGATCAGAGAATAAGAGATAAAGAGGGTGCACTGGTTTTGCCCCTTATTACAATTGAAAGGACCAACGTAAGCAAAGATCCCTCAAGAAAAGGCACTGTGTTTGCGAATATCCCCCCAATTGATAAAGTTAAGGGTGGTTCTATAACCGTATCGAGAAAAGTAAATCAAGACAAGACTTCTAATTTTGAAAACGCCCACTCTTTAAAGAACAGGGGGCAGTTGAATTTTCCTGGTCAGGCAGGAAAAACTGTTTATCAGACCTTAACAATTCCAATTCCTGTCTATGTGACTGTTCAGTATGAAATAACATTAAGATCGGAATATCAAGAGCAGATGAACCAAATGCTTACACCGTTTATTACTAGACCCGGTGGAATTAACTATGTGATCATAGAAGAGGGAAGGTTGAGATATGAAGCATTTATACAAGAGGATTTTTCGCAAAACAACAACATTAGCAACTTTTCGAATGAAGAGAGAAAGTTTGAAACGAAAGTAACAATAGAGGTTTTGGGTTGGTTAACCAATCAAGACAAGAATAGTTTACAACCAGATTTTGCTGTTAGAGAAAATGCAGTAGAAATTAAAATACCAAGAGAAAGGGTCGCTCTCGCTGATGAACTTATAAAAGGAAATCCAAGGTTTTATGGTCTGGCGGGTATTAAACCTGCAAGATCGAAGTTTAGAAAAGCAGATGATCAGGCATCTGGGTTTGGACCATTCTCTGCACCAGGTGTCGCAGCAAGTGCTTCTTCGAGCGGCGAAGCAGCAAGAGGACCCAGGGGACCTGAAGGACCACAAGGCATTAGTATAACGAGTGTGTCTCTTATAGATTATGAATTTATAGTAACTTTTTCAGATGGGACTGTCACAAATCTTGGAAACATCAGAGGTGCCACAGGTCCAGCAGGTGCAGACGGAACAACTCCTGACTTAAATGTAATCTCTGGCACTTTAGCAACGTATCATACGTTTGATGGAGATAAGGGTGTAATAAACGATTTAGACGTTATAGGCACTGCAGTATTTGGAGGGGATGTTACTGTCGCAGGAAATTTGATTGGTGGTTCACCTCTAAAGGTATCTCAATCACTTGCAATAATAGATGGCGATGGCGACACAGTTGCGCTTTTTGGATCTTCTAGTTTGGGACCGAGCATATTTTCTGCATCTCTCATCACAGCAGACGTGGTATCTGTAACAAATAATATAAAGTTTGATGGACTCTTACCTGGGACAGCAGTCACAACAAAGTATCTTGCTTTAGATGCCAACGATAACGTTGTTCTCACTTCATCTGCTGCTGGACCTCCTGGCGAAGCAGGTGGCGGCGGAGGCAGTGGAAAGATTGGCGATCCGGAAGATGGAAGTTACAGTGATGGACTTTTTACGGATTTTACTGCCGATACACTTATTGGGGTTCCGATAGATAGATTTAACGAAGTGTTAAAAATTATTGCACCCAGTCCCGCACCAGATTTAAGATCTATAGAAGATAATATAGTAAACGGTGTTACAGCAAAACTTTCTTTTGGTTCTTCCAAGACCGTCCCGCACTACTCCTCCTCAAATACTGCTGCTGGATTTACTGCAGTTGATATAAATGGAACATACGCCCCAGGCAATAATGGAAGAAATCTTAGAATAGGTGTATACGATGGAACCCAAGATATAACTGGAATATTGAATGATAACGTTGCTGCAAGCATTACAAACGGGTATGTTGCTTTTGCCTCTGGTGCATTTGGCAACGCAGAAACAGGAATACTAAAACTAGAGGTAAATGGAAACATTATTCATTCAATTAATCTCGCAGAGTTTAATGGCGCTGGCAATCCTGGTTCTGGAACTGACTCTTCCCTAAATGCACAAACATCAGGTTTTACAAATACATCACTAACAGCGTCTAGTTTCGATGGGAACAATGCAGAATGGAATATATTCAAGCACAGAACGGGAAGATTTAAAATAGATACTACTTCCATGGTACCAGGATGGAACTACGCAAGAGTCTTGCACTCTTTTGGGGGTTCTGATAAAACAACAAATTACATTGAGTGGATCAATGATCCGTCTGGTTCTGTAAACAATCTCGCCGCTAGCAGAGCAAGGATTGAAGATGTAAATTTAGTGGGTTCTAAATTTTTATCGGGCGTAGAATATAATACGGATGCTACAGCAAATTACAAAGTAGATGTTTCCAATCTATATCAGAATGTATATCAGAATTCTGGAACTCCAATATCTTTTACTGTTTCAAATTCCACTACACCTGCCGCTCAAGCAGTTCCGGCAATAAATTTTGGAGCAGGAGAGGTAAGCACAAAGATTCTAGGAGTTACTGCAAGTCTAGATGTTAACACAAACTCTTTGGTTAATGGTGCAGTAACTGCCAACGTTACTGCAACTCATCCACTAAAATCAACATTATCAAATGCTGGTTCTGCAACAACAGGAAACGGTTTTCTTATAGATAATCGCTCATTACCTAGCACAAACTTGGTCGAAAAGTTTCATGACGAGACGTATAGAAAATCATCAGGATCATATGATACTCAAGGTTCTGTTACGCTGGGGGTAAACCAGTGGAACTCTAGAAATCACATGACAGCAAGCGGTGCTACTGGACACACAGACGGACTGCTACTGTTTAATCAAAGATTGTATAGTCCAATTGATGGAGATATACCAAATGGCGGTAATTTTAGTGCAATAAGTAATACCGCTGCAAATCAACCAGATTATTCCGGAGTTACCGGCACCAGAACATACTTTAGGGTTTTATCTAATTCAAGTGGAGTTACAAAGAGAGATATAAAGATACAGACAACAAAGAATAGCACAACTTTTAATAATAGTTCCCTATCCACAGCAAATGCACACTTGTATATAAAAATCCCAGGTCAGACTGGTTGGATGGATGCATCACAAAATTTTGTTTATGGACGAGTAGATACAGATGACGGTGCATTGATTAATGGTGCGACGAACGATGTTGACAACGGAAACAATACACATCACTTAACTTTTGGTACAGCAAGTGTTGCTGCTGGAGAACACATATTAATTAAAGTTGAAGCGGACGAGAGTTGGGCAGGGTATATATCTCAATTTGATTTTACACTTGGTGCTACAACTAACACGGCAAATGCTGCACCTGCTCTTGATGACATTGATGTTGATGATACTGGACTTAATGATGCAAGATTGTCCTTTGGTGTAGCGCACACTATACCAAATTATAGCAGTGCTACTGGTTCCAGTATTGGTCTGTCCGATTTCAATACAAACGGTCACTATAGTGTCAGCGGAGATAGAAGAGGTGTATTTAGTTCTTTTACAGTGATTGACGGTAAATTAAATGAAGATGTTGCGTCAAGCGGAAATAACTATCCAGTTGATGCTTTTGGTGACGGACTTGAGGGATCTCTGGCGCTTGAGGTTAATGGCGCGGAGGTCCACGAAGTTTCATTATCAGATACAGTGGAGGCAAAAACAAATGACTTTAATGGAAATAGTTCTGGTTTTAGTGTCACTGCAGTTGGATGGAGCACCACAACAGATAATATACCAGACTATACGAAACCTTACAGAACAGGAACTTACCAGATTGGTACAGCAGATCAAAGATTAGGGTGGAACTATGCAAGAGTGGTTCATAAAAAATCTGGAGGCAATATACAGACGAATTATGTTGAGTGGGTTGTAGATACGGACAGTAATGCATTAAGTTTTTCTACACTCGTTTTTAATGACTTTTATCATGCAGATGTTTTTCGACAGTCGGGTGTAGGGTATTTTGCTTCTCGCCCAACTGCATCGTATGAGTATATTGCCTCAAATGTTTATAGAAATGTGTACCAAAATGGAACGGCAGTTACTTTTCCAACAACAACTAATTGTTCTATTAGTAATATTAGAATATCAGGATCGGGTGTTACAACAAAGAGCGATGCAGCGTCATCAACATCCCTGGCGAATCTTAATAATATTGGAAATTGCCATATAAAAGATATACAGGTTACAGGAACTGCTCTATTTAACAACCTAACCTCTATTGTAGAGGAGCATAATGTGCACACTTCTAGAAACGTTGCCGTTTCTTCAAGAATAATACACCCACACAAAGCAACATTGAATACAACCTCGACAGTTAAAACTGGATTAATGGTTTATTCTGGTTCATTGGGTAGCACCAATGCTAACACAAATGAATACTTTAATATAGAAGAATTTAGAATCATATCGGGAACTTATAACAATCAAGCAGATCCGGTTGATTCAAATAATTCTTGGAACCCTGCCTTATCAGTAAATGATAATGGTTCTTATCCTACTCATGCAGATGGGTTAGTTTTCGTGAATGGTTACTTAATGTCGCCTAAAAAAGTTGGCGTTGCAGGCGACACTAGAAACGAAGATGATGGCGGAACCCTACAAGCACCAGCAGGTAATCCAAATTACAGCACTCTAACTATCGCAAATAGAACATTTGTTAGACATTTTCGAAACAATACTGTAAACGATAGAAGCAGTATTACTATAACTATTTATGGTAACGGTTCACTAGTTAAGAGAGCGACGTCTTTAGGGGCGAATGGAAATTTTTATTTAGATGCGAAGATACCCGGAAAAACAGCATGGTTGGATGTGGGCACTGCCTATACCAGCAACAACCCTTCAGTCAACGGAGCAGGTGCTCTAGATGGCGCAGATCCTGGAAACCCTGCCGTAAGCATTGCTGGCGGTGGCACCAGTGTAGTGTGTAATTTTAACGGGGAATCTTTGCTTGGCACAGGCGGAGGTTCTGAGTATGTAGTTCTTAGAATCACTGCTGATAAGAATTGGTCAGGTTATCTGACCAGGATACAGATAGCGTATAGTTAAGGACTAGGTTATGGCGGTACCAGGTACAGGATCTACAAATCAGAGTTTGACTTTTGCTGCTTCTAAAAAAGTTGCAGGTAAGGCACACACCTCTAATTTAAAAGAGTTATACAACGAAACTATACCATCTAATATTCAGATAAATACTTCGACTATTTTTGCGGAGACTATACCGACCACTGTGACAAGCGATACCGGTAGTTTGTATTCTAGGTTTAGCGCTTCTCTCGGAGCAACACCAACGGTTGAGTATGTTGATTTTTATGTAGAGTCAATTTCTGGAACAACTTATGATGCAAACGTTGGAAACTTTGGAGATGTTGGTTTCGGGGGAGGAGACGAAGCACAACCGGCCGGTCCACACGGTTATCAACTTAGACTGACTAGTAGTTATCAAGCACAATCATCAAATCCAAACAAAGGTTCAGGTTTTCTGTTAAATAACCAGATCGTTCACCAAAGTAATGGTGCCCTGCAACTTGTTAATCCTCTTTTTGGACCACAAACGGGGAATAACTATGGACTGCAGTTATTTACTGGTCATCCAGATGATGGCGGATTACAGATTCCAACCACAAGTCCCATTGAGTTCTTGGTAGATTATTTTAATGGTGTTGTTTTCGTTCAGGATTACAAAGCATCAGCAGTTCCAAAGTATGCTAGAGGATATATCTATACTGGCAAGTTTGCAGACACTGCCATATCCGAAGCAGCAGGGGGAGGATTTGACAGCATATCGGGATCTCTTGCAACATATCACAGGGTATCTGGTTCGACTGGTACTTTCAATTTAATCGATACAAATAGAGTAAGTGCAGAGCAGGTAACTGCAAAAACACTTTCAGGTTCATTACTAAAACTTTCAGATGGTTCAGATTATCTTATCGCTGGAACTGATATAGGACTTTCAACTGGTTCAAACGGTTCCATAACGATAGGTTTCACCGGCAGCGGTGGGATAGCAGATGTAGATACTATATCCGGGTCCTTCGCTACCTACAATGCTATTTCTGGCGCTGCCGGTGACTTTTATACCATTGATGCTGATAAGATATCGGCAGGCAGTGTAACTGCAAATAAATTTTCTGGGTCACTAACTACACTGTCTGATGGTACTGATTACCTTTTGGCAGGTAGTGGTATCACTCTATCAACTGGTTCGAGTGGTGCTGTGACAATCGCGGCATCTAGCAGCGTGGTTACTGTACACAAATATTTGGCGAACAATTCGTTTCAAGAATCACCAGACGGGTCTAGAACAACATTTACAGTTGCTCTATCTTTCGTGCAGGGTACACAAATGGTTTTTAGAAGTGGTCTTTACATGACGCCCGGTGCGTCTAATGACTACACAGTTACAAATAGTACAACTATTGAGTTTGCAGAACCACCACAAAATGGTGAAAATTTAAGAATAACTTTTATAAGATCGTAGTTTTGAAACTACTTATTTTGACAGTTAAAATTTTGTTAAGGAGGTTATGAAATCATGTCAACTTTAAATAAATTACTAAATTTATTAGATGAACTAAAAGAAGAAAATCCCGAACTTGCAAACAAAGCACTTTTGGCAGCAGAAACACTAAAAGCAGGAGCAGATCTGGATGATCTGGAAGATTTAGAAGATGAAGATGAAGAGGAATTTGATGACTCCTATGTAGAGATCACCAGAGAAGACACAGTTAGTTTTTTTAAACTTAGGGAACTTCTTAACAATAAAATTTCTGAATTTGGAGTCTACATGAGAGATCATGAGGTGCAAAAAAATCTGCTACTAGAAGATATAGAAAAGTTACGAAGTAATAACGAAGAGATTGTTGAAGTATTGAGGGAAAAGTATAAACTAGATCCAGAATCAGAGTACACAATGGAAATTAATGAAGACGGTTCTGGAAATATAGTTTTTGTTAAACAGTAGTACTATTTATAGAAGAGGAATTAATATGAATTTTGTAACATCAGACATTGGGATTGCTGCTTACCTTCAATTAAAGGGCATCAATCTCATAAGATGTAGAAGGTTAGAAACAGGTAAGTTTCATTTTGAGTTTGATGATAGGTTGAATGAGTGCCAGGCTCTTTCTCTGGAGTTTCTTAACTCTGAGTTTTGTAAGTTTGATAATAACGTTAGAAATCTGAAAAAAGTTCTTTTCTCATAAGATCTGTTTAAATTGTAAGTTTCTGTTTTAGTTGAAAAAAATACAAAATTACAAGGAGCACATATAAAAATGGCAAAAACAAAAATTGGCACAAAACTATTGGCAGATAGTGCGATTACAACTGCAAAATTGGGCACTTCTGCTATTACAAGAGATAAAATACAATCCGGTTCTATTCAGGTAGGACACCTAGACTTATTCCAGTCTAGAAACGATATTGTACATCTAGAAGATGCGGACATCCTTATCGTCTCCGCTTCTAAGGGCGACGGTGGCGGAATGAGAACAGTGACTTTCGCCGCACTTAAAGCAGCAGTATCAGCGTCTAACGCAGCAGTTGGTGATGAAGGACATATTCAGTTCCATGGTGCTGGCGGCACCAATGCAATGGATGCAATTTCAAAAATTAGAACAGATGGCGTACATCTTACCGCTTCAGACGGTGGTAAAATCGCATTTGCATTTACTGGCGTTTCTGGTTCAAGTGGTGAAATCTTTGCAAACGCAAAGAAGGCACTGACCGTTCAGGCAACGCAGACTCTTAATTTCAAGATTGATGATGATACACTGATCAAACTTGACACCAATGCTCTTACGCCTATTACTTCTTCCACAATAGACTTGGGCGCATCAGGAAAACTTTGGAACAACATCTATGTAAACAACCTTAGTGCATCGAACAATGCGCAACTTCACAAGATTGATGTAGATGTAGCAGATATTGAAGTTGTGAGAGCAACCAAGATTTCAGGTTCTGGTACTTCTCAGTTGCACAAACTTGATACTGATGAAGCAACCTTTAATGTTGTTAAGGCAACTAACTTAACATCATCTGCTATTGCACAGATTCATAAGTTAGATTCTGATCTTGGTACAATCGATAGAGTATCCGCTCTTGTTGTTACTGGTTCAGGAACTTCTACGATTCACAAATTGGATTCTGATCTTGGTACGATTGATAGAGTTGCAGCGCTTGTCGTTACTGGTTCCGGAACGTCTTTGTTTCACAAACTAACGGTCGATCAGGGTACTTATGGAGACGTTGTAACAACCAATCTTTCTTCTTCTGGTCTTGCACAGTTTCACAACTTAACTGCAAATGACGTATCAGGTGCGATTGGTGAATTCCATAAATTAAAGGTTGATCTTTTAGATGCAAGAACTTACAAGTCAACTATTACAACAAAAGAACATTACGAGATTGCAGCAAAACAAATTATTGCAGCAGTGTCGCAATCAGCGGGTGCAGCAGTTGAAGGCGCAGGTCTACAGATCGGTGGTACAGCAGGCAGTGGTTCTACTGGTATTGCGAGTGTCGTTCTTGGCGATGCAGGCGGCGGCGCAGGTAAGGACCTTCTTTTCAAGATTGGTGCTACACAGGGCGTGTCTCTTTCCGCAACAGGTGGTCGCAAGAATGACGCAGTTCTTCTAGGTGTTTCAGGTACTTTGTCAGCATCTGTAGGTGTTTTCCAAGAACTTGATGTTGCCAGGGGACTTAACGCACTGTCGTTCTCAGGTTCACAGGGTACATTCCATACAGTATCTGGTTCTAACTTGACTGTACACTTTGTCAATGTAGATGAAGCACAACTAGGTAGCGTTTCTGGTTCAACAGCAACTTATAACTTGGTTTCTGGTTCTAACATTAATGTACACTCTTTAGATGCAGATAAGGGTAGAATTTCAGACTTGTCTGGTTCTTCAGCAAAATATCACACAGTTTCTGGATCTACTGTAACTGTAAATCTTCTTGATGCTGACAGAGCATCAATCAATGATTTGGATGTAGTTACAATTTCTGGTTCTAAGGTTGCAACCCTTCACAAGGTTACATCTGATCACCTGTCCAGTTCTACAATTCAGGCACACCAGATTACAGCAGATAAACTGGCGGTTTCATCTCTCAATGGTACTGACATCATTAAGGCAGAGCACTTGAACAGAGAAATTGTTTTTGATGCTGATAATGGT
>MDTC01043942.1_pt1 | contig 23119 bp, 23 predicted proteins | sample 811181 | NCBI WGS metagenome assembly MDTC01 (sample SAMN05326644, study PRJNA326480) | marine metagenome | isolation source: seawater | place: Pacific Ocean: North | collected 2011 | reverse complement strand
TTGGAAAAACAGGATCTGGTGCAGGAGAAGAGCAAGAAATCCAAGACGATATCGACGTGTATTTTGCCACATTCGCGAAGTCCCTAGCCGGAATTGGAGCATTCTTGTCAGCAGATAAAGAAATCATCGATTATTTAAAATATAATCTCAGATCACAAATGTTTGCAAAATCGCTACCGATGATTTACGTCAAGGGAGCTTTAAAACGGCTGCATATGTTAAGAACTCAACCTGAGCTCAAAAACAAATTGTGGGAAAATGTTAATGCCCTTCAAAACGGTTTAAAAGAAAATGGATTTGATATTGGAAATACATCTTCTTGTGTAACTCCTGTATATCTCAATGGTACAATTCCAGAGGCTATGGCTTTGGTAAAGGATCTAAGAGAAAACTACGGAATATTTTGCTCAATTGTAGTTTATCCAGTTATTCCTAAAGGATTAATTTTACTTAGACTTATTCCAACTGCAACGCACACCATACAAGACGTTGAGGAAACCTTAGTAGCCTTTTCTAAAATCAGGGAACGCTTAGAGTCTGGAGTTTACAAAAGGTTATCCGCGGCGGTTAAAGTTGATTAAAAGTCTTTCCTGTAGGTATTTCGTCTTTTAACAATCTTAGGGTCAAAATTCTCCCATAACCTATGTACGGCATGATTGTCTTCGAGCTCTGGAGTTCTGTGGCAATTTTGAACCCCTTTGATGTCAAAGGTCTTCTTCATATCTGCAAATAATAAAGTGGTAACACCTTTGTTTTGATAATCTGGACGTATTCCAATCAAATAAAAAGTAACATCTTTAGAATACTTTTTGGCCTGTAAGAGATGGTAAAATCCAAATGGAAATATTTTTCCTTTGGCCTTTTGTAATGCTTTTGAGAATGAAGGCATGACAATAGCAAAAGCGATCAATTGGTCACTTTTATTTACAACAAATTTGATATACTCTGGACTTAAAAAGTTCAAATATTTCTTTTTAAAGTAGTCCTTTTGTCGGTCTGATATAGGCACAAAAGAAGAGAGCTTAGCGTAACTTTCATTAAAAAGATCAAACATCTTATCGACATAAGGCATCAATTCTTTCGAGCTTGTGAAATTCTTTGTTTTGAGCTCAAAACGTTCAGCGATAACCTTACTATGCCTAACAAAAAATTTGGGGTCAGCATTAACTGCAGGAAAATGACTTTCTAAATAGCCCTTTTCTTTGGTCATGCCATAAGACTCGTAGTGCTTTTGATAATAGGCGTGATTGTACCAAGTAATCATAGTTCCAAGTACATCAAAACCAGAGACCAAGACACCTACTTTGTCAAGATTGGAGAACCCTACAGGCCCCTCCATATATTTTAAATTCAAGCTTGTTCCAATTTCATAAACTTTCTTAAGTAGTGCTTCTGAAACCGACAAATCATCGATAAAATCAAACCATCCAAAGCGCATTTTTAAAACATTTTGTTGCTTGACCTCTGTCCAATTTACAATGGCCGCAATTCGACCCACCAGTTCTTTGTTTTTATAGGCTAAAAAGAAACGAGCTTTTGCGTGTTCGAAAACAGGATTTAGGTCTTGATTAAAGGTTTCAAGTTCTTCTTTAATGATAGGCGGTATCCAGTATTTGTTTCCCTTGTAAAGTTTAAATGGAAATTTAACAAAGGTTTTCAGATCTTTTGAGTTTTTGACTTCAACAACATTAATCATTGACATTGCATTTTAGTTAATATCTTGTTTTTGATCTTTTTTGATCGCTTTTGTCTATTCTAAACGAACCTCCAAAACCCACCGATAACAATCTAGGAGTACTTTTTACGTTATAACCCGCGTACAAATCAAATTGAAGATTTTCGTAAGATAAATAAGCTATACCTGACCTTATAATTAAGTCTGCATATTGGTCTCCATAAATTGTATTTTGCTCTATAAAGATACTCCATCTACTATTTTTAAAGCCTTTTATAATTGAACTTCTAAAGTCATAGTAGAATGCCGGTTTATCTAATAGATTGAAAACAAAGACATTGTTTGTCAAAGTCCAATAATCATTTAATTGACTTTGAGTAATAATTCCCGCAGCAGGTGAAAATTTGCTTACCATAGGATTATTCATAAACGAATTATCCTCCAAATTAAAACTTGTCGATGCCCATAGCGCGATAGAAGGAATAAAATTTTGAAGTCGTATAACCTTATTCGCTCGCCAACTATATATATTTCTCTCACCTAAATTGGTTTTTTTATAAGGATCCCAAAGCAGGTATTTTAAGCCTATTCTCAGTTCACTTAAATCACTTACTTGTCTATTATACGATTTCGAAAACTTATTTATTGTGCTATCAGATTGGGTGAATCGCACATTCACAAATAATTCCAAGTTATCTTTTAATACCCCTTTACGGATATCTAGTTCGTATTGATTAGAATTAGCCGTATAATTTTTAACGCTATGTTTGCTAGATGTACCTTGAAACCCGTATTCGATTTGAAAAACACTTTTTGAAACTCCAAAGGCCCCAATTGTTACTCCGGGACGATTCGTATTGATCACCTCTGTGTATTGTCCATAAGACTTGAATACAAAACTAACTAAGAGCAAGATTAATATATAACATTTCTTTGAGGGGTGCCAAAGCATAAAAGGAAGATTCTATTGCTTAAATTTACATCTTAAATAGCCTTTGAATGATTAAAATATTTACCAATAAGCATTTTTTAACACACTTTTTAGTTTTTGTTTCTTTCGCACTTGTATCTGTAGTAGTATTTAATCCCATATTAAAAGAAGAAGCTCTATTTCAATCTGATATTATTCAATATAATGGCATGGCCAATGAAAGAAACCAAACACGTAATAATGAAGGTAAAGAAGTGTATTGGACTAATGCTGCATTTGGAGGAATGTATACGTATCAACTAGGAGCGCAGTACAATGCGCAATTTATCAAAAGTATCGATCGTTTTATTCGGTTTTTACCGAGACCAGCGGATTATCTTTTTTTGTATTTGATATCCTTCTATGTACTAATGCTTGTTTTAAATATTGATTTTCGCATCGCCATTTTAGGAGCTCTAGCCTTTGGATTTTCTACCTATTTTTTAATTATTATCGATGTGGGTCACAACGCTAAAGCCCATGCAATAGGATATTTCCCCTTATTACTCTCTGGCTTTCTCTTACTGTTTGAAAAATCTAAATGGTTAATAGGTATACTCTTGTCCTCCTTTGGTTGGGCATTAGAACTCGTCGCAAATCATTATCAAATGACGTATTATTTCGGCTTTTTACTACTAATTGCCGGCTTATTTTATCTATATGAAGCCATAAAGACTCAAAATTTCAAACCTTTCATTAAGGCTTCTTATTTGTTCTTAACATCATTAATTATTGGAATTTTATGTAATGCAGCGACTTTAATTACTACTAAAATGTATTCTGAGTGGAGCACAAGAGGGACTTCTGAACTAATGTTAGATGCTGATGGCCGAAAAAAAGAAAATATAAGTGGTCTAGATTACGAATACATCACCCAATACAGTTATGGAATTGGAGAGAGTCTTAATCTAATCTTCCCAAGGTTTTATGGAGGATCTAATGCCGAACCCTTATCCGATAATTCTTCTACTTTCAACTATCTCAAAAGGTTAGGGGCTACAAATAAACAAGCTAGAGACTTTACTCAAAGAGCTCCACTATATTGGGGTAATCAGCCTATTATAGCAGCACCTGCCTATCTAGGTATACTTGTTATATTTCTCGCTTTACTTGGTTTTTCAATGAAGATGAGAAGACTCAATAAAATACTTTGGATAACTACAGTTGTGAGCCTGATGCTTTCATGGGGTAAAAATTTTGATATACTGACTTCATTTTTTATTGATTATTTCCCGCTATATAATAAGTTTAGAGCAGTTTCTTCTATTCAAGTTTTAATTGAATTCTGTCTGCCTATTCTTGCAGTAGTAGGACTATCAGATTATTTAAAAAATCCAAATCAAAAAAAACTCTTGAAAACTTCAGGCGGATTAGTAATCCTTGGAGTTTTACTATTGTTTGGAAGAGGCCTATTTTTATTTTCAGGTTTAAACGACATGTATTACGCACAAAACTTTGGAGCAGGTTTCGTTGAAGCCCTTATAGATGATCGAAAAAGTGTTTATTCAAATGATATTCTTATGGGAATTATTTTAGTGGCATCTATGACTTCTCTCATATGGCTTCAAACGAATGCAAAACTTAAAAACGGATTTTTATTTTATATAGGTTGTGGAATCCTTGTATTATTTGATCTAGGCAGAGTCGGTGATCGTTATTTTACAAGTGATGATTGGGTGAGTAGAAATAAAATCGAAACGCCTTTTGAAGAAACAGTTGTGGACCAGGCTATCAAAAAAGATAAATCTTATTACAGAGTTTATAATCTAAACGAAGGACTCAACGGAGCTAAAACTTCTTATTTCCACAATTCACTTGGTGGTTATCACGCTGCTAAACCCAATTATGTTCAAAACCTTTTTGATTATCACATCTTTAATGGTAATCCTCAAATAATAAACATGCTTAATGTGAAGTATTTGATTAATCAAACTGAAGAAGGACCTGGCTATAGCTTGAACGAAGATAATTTAGGGGCCGCTTGGCTTGTCGACTCTTTAGTCGTTGCAAAAAATGCTGACGAAGCAATTAAGGCCTTGGCTGATATTGAATTAAGCAATACAGCAATAATTCAAAATCCATCAAAACAGTTCAGTATAAGTCCAAGTATAAAGTCAAATGAATATAAGAGTTTAAAAAGTGTCTCTCATAGTGCAGATTTACATGTATATGATTACCAAAGTGATGTAAATTCATTTGTAATTTTTTCGGAATGGTATCCAATGATTTCAACAGAAGATTGGCAGATATTTGTTAATAATGAACCGATTTCAATGGAGCGAGTAAACTATGCACTCAGAGGCGCATTCTTGCCCGCTGGAAAATATCAAATTGAGATGCGATTTAATCCTATTATTGTGTCAAAAGCTGAGACGGCGCATTGGTTTGGACACATTATATTATTGTTCTTGATTTCTTTTTATGCTTACAACTTTGTAAAACAAAAACAGGCTTGAAGAAAAAAGTCCTTATAATATCTTATTACTGGCCTCCTTCAGGTGGACCTGGGGTTCAACGTTGGTTAAAGTTTGTAAAATACCTTCCTCAATTTAATATTGAACCTATTGTAATTGTTCCTAAAAATCCCAGTTATCCAATTATTGATCTAGAGTCGGATAAGGCCACTGAAAGCAGTCTAGAAATCATTAAAGTGCCTATTTTTGAGCCGAATCAAATTTTTAGTTTTTTTTCTGCTAAAAAGACGGAGCAATTATCCTCTGGGATGCTGAGTTCCAATCCATCAATAATAGAAAAAACCCTTCTTTATTTCAGAGGTAATTTATTTATTCCGGATGCTCGAAAATACTGGAAAAAAAATGTTGTCGAGGTTATTTTTCAACAATTAAATAAGCATTCTGACATCGATACCTTAATAACCACGGGGCCCCCACATAGCGTGCATTTAATTGGAATGGAGATTAAAGAGAAAACAGATTTAAGATGGATTACAGACTTTAGAGATCCATGGACAACAATTTCTTATCATAAATACTTGAGATTAACCAAGAAATCCTCACAAAAACATCAAAAATTAGAACGAGAGGTATTGCGCAATAGTGATGATATTATCGTCACTAGTCCAAAGACCAAAGCTAATTTTGAAAAATTAACAGATAAGCCAATACACGTTATAACTAATGGATTTGATTTTGATACTCCAAGTTTAAAGCCTAATCCAGAAAAATTTACAATGTCCTATGTAGGCAGTTTACTTCGCGATCGAAATCCTAAAATTTTATGGGAAGTATTAGCTGAATTGTGTCAAGAAAACAAAGAATTCAGCTCTCGATTTGAATTTCATTTATACGGCAAACAAGCAAACAATTTTAAAAAGATCATTGAACACTATAAATTAGAATCCATAATTGAATTTCATGGTTATATTTCTCATAAAGATGCCGTTAAGGTCATGTCAAGAAGCCATCTTCTAATATTAATAGAAATCAATAGAGAACAAACTAGTGAAATTATTCCTGGAAAACTCTTTGAATATTTAGGTGTAAGAAGACCTATTTTGGCAATAGGTCCAAAGCAATGGTCAGCAGGAGAACTAATTACAGACTTAATGGCTGGAATATACCTGACATACACGAATAAAGATGAGCTCAAATCTTTTCTTTTAAATGCTTTTGAAGACTTTAAAAACAATACATTAGATTTAGAATGTATTAAATCGGAACAGTTTCACAGAAAAAAATTGACCCAAGACCTGGCTAATATCGTTGTAAATAATGCAAGTCATAGTTAGACAAACCACTTACAATAGTCTTTTAACACTAGTAGGATTCATTCTTGGCGCGTTGAATACTTTGGTGTTTTTCGTGCAATTTCTCGATATGACTTCTTACGGGGTTATTGCTTTTTTATTAGCAAGTTCTACACTAATAAATCCCATTTTAAGTGGAGGTCTTCAACAAACCATAATTAAATACCTCGGAAGAGATACATCTAAAGAGAATGAAAAGATTTTTAAAATTCTGCTACAGTATTATTCCTTCTATCTTGTAGTACTAAGTTTTATATTTTACTTAGGTCAAGGAATATTCAAATCGTTGATAGGAGTAACAACCGAAGAATTAGAAGGATTGATCCCATTTATTTGGTTACTTGGTCTGGCAATGGCTGTATTTGAAATATGTTTTGCGATTAGTAAAATTCATTTAAAGACAGTTTTTGGCACCTTTTTAAAAGAAATATTGGTTCGACTGGGCATAAGTGTACTCCTGTTGATACATCTTTATGCGAATCTTAATTTGACCACTATTATTGTGTTGATTTGTGCGATTTACATTCTTCGAGTATTGCTAATGCTAGTATATTTTCAAAAAACGAAAATAAAGATTCGTTTTGCCAAAGGATGGTTTCCGTTTAGGAAGGACATTTTAACGTACAGCATACTTGTAATATTTGGCGCTTTTTCAACCGTTGTTTTTTTAGAATTAGATAAGTTTATGATTGGTCGTTATTTGGAGATTGGTCAAGTTGCTCTATATGCAGTTGGGGTATATATAGCCACGGTGATTGCAATTCCCCTAAGATCGATGCAGCATATAACCAATACGGTCACTGCTGATTACTTAAAGAACAAAACCCACAAGGAATTAGATGAGTTCACTAAGAATAGTAGTTTTCATTTATTTCTAGCCAGTGGATTTATTTTCTTTGTTCTACTTACAAATATGAACTTGATTTCTTCCTTTTTACCCAAAGCTTACGAAGGACTTTATTTTATCGTTTTACTTATTGGACTCACTAGGTTGCTAGAAGCTATAATCGGAATTGGCAATGCCGTTTTAATTTTTTCAAACTCTTACACTAACTTTTTAATAGGTGCATTAGTTTTTGGGATAATAGGTGTTTATTTAAATGTTAGTATCATTCCAAAATATGGAATTAATGGAGCAGCCTTAGCAACAGCTCTAACACTTTTTGGTTTTTTTCTATTCAAACTTGTATTGCTTTGGAGCAAACATAAAATTCATCCCTTTAGCCTTAATTTACTTAAGTCGATTATTATGCTAACAGTATTAATAGTAATTTTTTCTATGAGTGTATTTAGTGCTAAATCTCTATTGTGGGGGTTGCTAAAAGTAATTGTAGAATCTGGGACCTTTTTTATGTTGTGTTTTAAATTAAAGTGGATATCTAGTATTCAAACGATGCTGCGCATTTTAGGTTTACGATAATTTTTCTTTTAAAAATTGAGCAGTATATGATTGATTTTGGCTTAAAATTTCTTCAGGAGTTCCAAAACAAACCACCTTTCCACCTTGTTCACCTCCGTCTGGTCCTAAGTCGATGATATAATCAGCACATTTAATTAAGTCCAAATGATGTTCAATAACTAAAACAGAATGACCGTTTTCGATAAGTTGGTTGAAAGCGTAAAGCAGTTTCTTTATATCATCAAAATGAAGACCTGTAGTTGGTTCATCAAATATAAAAAGACAATGTTCTTTGTGATTGCCTTTAGATAAGAAATAAGCTAACTTAATGCGTTGAGCTTCCCCTCCTGACAAGGTTGATGATGATTGTCCTAGACAAATATAACCCATGCCAACCGCAGATAAAGGCATGAGTTTTTCAGCAATTTTATCTTCACCATGGGTATTAAAAAAAGTAATAGCCTCGTCAACAGTTAAATCTAATACGTCCGATATGTTTTTTTTATGAAATTTTACTTCTAATATTTCTTTCTTAAATCGTTTTCCTTTACAGACATCACAGACAATATTCACGTCTGCCATAAACTGCATTTCTATGGTAACCACTCCATCACCTTTACATTTCTCACAACGACCACCGTCTACGTTAAAAGAAAAGTGCTTGGCTTTATATCCTTTTAACTGACTTCTTCTCTGCTTGGCAAAAAGAGTTCTGATTTCGTCATATATTTTTAAATAAGTAACGGGATTAGATCTAGACGACCTTCCAATGGGATTTTGATTAACAAATTCAATTTGTTTGATTTCAGATAGGGCACCTGTGAGTTCCGAAAATTCACCGGGTTTATCTCCATGACCGTGCACTGCCCTGTGCAAAGCAGGGTAGAGGATGTCTCGTACCAGCGTGCTCTTACCACTACCAGAAACCCCTGTAATTACACTTAGGCATTCGAGAGGAATTGAAACATCAATATTTTTCAAATTATTAGCACGAGCACCTCTGATCTCAATCTTTAGTTTAGGAGACCTTCGTCTATTGGGTATTTCAATATGCTCGATACCGTGTAAATATTTGGCAGTTAGACTTGAAGAAGATCGGAGGGCATCAAATGAATCTTGCGCCACTAATTCCCCTCCTAAACGTCCTGCTTTTGGACCAATATCAATGATTTCATCCGCAGCCTTCATGATATCCTCATCGTGTTCGACAACAATAACAGTATTGCCCAAATCTCTCAACTCGCATAATATTTGAATCAGTTGCTCTGTATCCTTACTGTGCAGACCAATACTTGGCTCATCGAGAATATACATTGATCCCACTAAACTGCTTCCCAATGAAGTTGCAATATTTATGCGTTGAGTCTCTCCTCCAGACAAAGTATTTGACTTTCTATTAAGCGTTAGATATCCAAGACCAATTTTCACAAGAAAGGACAAACGAGATTGTATCTCATATATCAAGCGCTCTGCAACCTTTCGCTCATAATCATTAAATTCAAAAGAAGAAAATAAATCGTGCAATGCTAAAATTGGTAGGTGAACTAAATCAGTTATTGCGTGCGTATTTATTTTAACAAAACTCGCGTCTTCACGAAGTCTGGTTCCTTGACATGAACTACAAATCGATTTGCCCCTATAACGGGATAGTAAAACTCGATTTTGAATCTTATAATTTTGAGATTCTAGTTCTTCAAAAAATGGATGAACACCTATAAATTCTCTAGTACCATTCCAAACTTTCTGTTTTTGTGCAGCACTTAACTCGAACCAAGGCTTGTGAATGGGAAGCTTGTGCTTGCTACTAGTAGTTATAAGCTGTTCTTTATACCACGAAAACTTTTCTCCTTTCCATGGCGCTATGGCTCCCTGATATATAGATTTACTGCTGTCGGGAATGACTAATTCTGGATCAATACCTAAAATATCTCCGTAACCCCCGCACTTAGGACAAGCTCCAAAAGGATTATTAAAACTGAAAAGGTGAATATTAGGTTCTAAGTATGTTCTACCATTTAGTTCAAATTTAGATGAAAACAACTCGGTTGTGTCATTTTCAAGTTGCAGCAGTTTTACGATTCCTTTTCCTTGATAAAAGGCATCATCTATTGCTGAAGATAGTCGATTTAAAAAAGCCTCATCTTTTTGTTTTACCACAATTCTATCAACTACAAGATCAAACTTAAAGGTGTTAAAATTTTCTAGTTTGTCTATTCGCTCTACAGCACCGTCTTTAAATATTCTTGCGAAACCCTGCTTTGCCAAAAGGGCTAAAACCTTATAGGGTTCTTTCTCTTTAGAAACAACAATAGGGGATAATAAAAGGCATTTACTTCCTTCGGCTAATCGCGTAACACGATTAACAATATCTGTAGTAGTATGTCTTTTAATGAGTTCTCCACTGGAGGGATCGTACGTTTTTCCAATGCGAGCATAGAGTAATTTTAAATACTCATACACCTCTGTAACCGTTCCTACAGTGGATCTTGGATTTGAGGAGTTAACTTTTTGTTCTATGGCAATAGCAGGAGCAATACCATTTATGGAGTCAAATTTAGGTTTATCAAGTTTACCCAAAAACTGTCGCGCATAAGAGGACAAGCTTTCAACATATCGTCGTTGACCTTCTGCATATAAAGTATCGAAAGCAAGACTTGACTTACCAGAACCAGATACACCGGTGATGACGGAAAGTTTGTTTCTCTTAATCGTTACATCTAATTCTTTGAGGTTGTGCATGCCTGCACCTTTAATCTCGATATCAGATTTACTCATTAATATTAAGACGTTTCTTAGGCCTATTGAGACCGTTCATAACAATTTTCTGCAAGTTAACATCAAAATTCCATTCACTCACAACATACTTTTCTAATCAGTATAGGCTTCAGATAGATTTGGTCACGTAATAAATAACCAACATCAACAATTTAAAACGTGATTATGAAAACGATAACAGAAGATTCAATTTTAGTAAAGGATTATATCAGTGGTAATGAAAAAGCTTTGGAAATTTTAATCCACAGACACTCCGACAGAATTAGCAGCTATATCTTTAATAAAATTCAAAATCAAGAATTGGCTGAAGACATCTTTCAAGATACTTTTATTAAAGTCATTAATACACTAAAAAAAGGAAAGTACAACGAGGAAGGAAAGTTTCTTCCTTGGGTATTGAGAATAGCTCACAATTTAGTCATTGATCATTTTAGAAGTAACAAAAAAATGCCTAGCTACAATAATGGAGAAGATTTCGATATTTTCGAAATCATCAAAGATGAAGATCCATCTATTGAAAATGAACTCATTAATGAACAAATTATTATGGATCTCAGAGTGTTAATTGATGAGTTGCCAGACGATCAAAAGGAAGTCATTATTATGAGGTTGTATAAGGACATGAGCTTCAAAGAAATTGCTGATATTTCAGATGTCAGTATAAATACTGCTTTAGGTAGAATGAGATATGCACTTATCAATCTTCGCAAAATGATTGAAAAGCATAAACTAGTTATGACTGCCTCATAATTTATTGATAAAACTGATACAATAAATATCCAATAGTTTCGTTATAATAGCTAAACGTTATCGATATGAACACTATTGAACACCAAAAAGCAGATCATTTCACCACTACTTTTAAAGTTAAAAGCCAAAGCATTGATTTCATTTTAAACTATTCAAAAGCCTTGCGTTATAGAAAAACGAATTTGGGCATGTATCAACAATTTCAGAATTAGGTATTATTCTTTTTTTTATAATTATTGATTACAGATTTCCGTCCTATAGTACGAGTGATAATATCTTCATCTAATTTCCAACCCCTGGCTGGAGAATACTCTCGACCATACCATATGATTTGAAGGTGTAAATCATTCCATTTATGTTTAGGAAATAAACGCTTAGCATCTCTTTCAGTTTGCACTACATTTTTACCAGACGAAAATCCCCATCTATACATCAAGCGATGAATATGCGTGTCGACAGGAAATGCTGGAATTCCAAAGGCTTGCGAAATTACCACTGAAGCAGTTTTATGTCCCACTGCGGGTAATTCTTCGAGATCTTCTAAATTTTGCGGTACTTCACCATTGTGCTTGTCAATTAATATTTGAGATAAGCCATGTATACCTTTAGATTTCATTGGAGACAGGCCTACAGGTTTAATTATATTACGAATTTCATCTACACTTAATTTAACCATATCGTAAGGGTTATCAGCTCTTTCAAATAACAATGGAGTAATTTGATTCACCCTAACATCAGTACTCTGAGCAGACATTAAAACAGCGATCAACAAAGTATATGTATCCTTGTGATCAAGAGGTATAGGTATCTCGGGATAAAGAATTTCAAGTTGTTCAATACAATATTTAACTTTTTCATTTTTGGTCATAACCTAGTATTTTTACAAAAAAACATTATGAATATAAGTAAAGTAGGGGAGCAGGTAAAAGAATTTAACACCCATAATCAAGAAGGTGAAGAAGTAAGATTAAGTGATTATAAAGGTCAAAAATTAATTGTATTCTTCTATCCAAAAGCAAGTACCCCTGGTTGCACTGCAGAGGCCTGTAGTCTAAGAGATCATTTTAATGAATTGAAAAGTTTAGGGTATACACTTCTTGGAGTGAGCGCTGATAGCCCAAAGAGGCAAACAAACTTCAGAGATAAGCACGAGTTCCCTTTTGATTTGCTGGCAGATGAACAGCACGAAGTCATAAATGCTTTTGGCGTTTGGGGACCAAAAAAATTTATGGGGAAAGAGTACGATGGTATTCATCGTGTAACCTTTGTATTAGACGAGAACGCAACAGTAACACATGTTGTCGAAAAAGTCACCACAAAAACACATGGTTTACAACTACTAGAGTTGCTAAACGCTTAAGCGTTTAGTAATTTCTTGGAATTCGGTAGTTCTTTAATCGATCTAAAAAGCTCTTTTTCCTTGATGATTTCCGCAATACCTTCAGGAAGTAATTCTTCCCACCCTTCTTCGTTGGCAATAATCATCCGCAAAACTTCTCTCGAATAAATATCAAGTATATCAGGGTCATAATCAGTGATATCCATTACTTTTCCATTGTATTTAAAGAACTTATACAGTTCTTTCATTCGAGGATGTACTTTGACATTGTTACTTGTCAAAAGTTCATTAGTGTCCCGATGAAGCATTGGATAGAGATATATCTTGAGATTTTTAAAGAATAATTTACCAAAAGCTTCCAAAATACCTCCACTTAAATGACGGTAATATTTTTCGTCAAATACCTCTACAAAGTTGTTAATACCCATGGTTAGGCCTATTTTATTCTTTGTATACTTATTGAAGTATTCCACGAGTTTGTAGTATTCCTGAAACTTTGAAATCATTACTGTATGACCTAATGAACACAAAAGTGTAGCGCGATCGATAAAGTCAATTTCATCAATTTCACCTAGGGATTTTAAATTTGAAAGGGTGATTTCAAATATGACCTCTGTATCTTTGTAATTTACAGTAGCCTCTTGAATGAAAATGTCATAGGATTTTTTAAACATATCCATGTTTACCTTAGTTACAGGTCTGAAACTTCCTCTTAAGGCTAGTATGTTTTTTTTGTAAAATACAGCTGCTGGTAAAACATTAAAACCATCAGGATTGAACATGATCGCTTCTGTCATGTTATTTTTAATAAGTTGTAAACTCATCAAACGGTTATCGACAGCATTAAAGTGGGGACCTTTAAAATTTATTAAATCAATTTCGATAGTATCTCTATCGATATGGTCGTATAGGTATTTTAATAATTTTTTGGGTTTGTCGTGCTTGAAAAACGCACCGTAAATAAGATTCACTCCTAGTACTCCAAGGGTTTCTTGCTGCAATCTTGCTTCATTTTGCTTAAAACGAATATGCAAAATGATTTCATCATAGATTTCTTGATTAGGTTCCAACTGAAATTTAATACCTATCCACCCGTGTCCCTTGTAACGTTTTGAAAAGTCAATAGTTGCAACCGTATTAGCATAGGAGAAAAATAAATAATTCGGATTATTTTTTCGGTCAATTCGCTCAGACATCAAATTCATCTCATGATTAAGCATTTTTCGCAGACGTGATTCTGTTACATATCGATTGTCTTCTTCAGCACCATAAATAGCATCTGAAAATGCCTTGTCATATGCACTCATTGCTTTAGCAATTGTTCCTGAAGAAGCACCTGCTCTAAAAAAGTGCCTGGCAGTTTCTTGTCCAGCACCAATCTCGGCGAAAGTTCCATAGATATCTTCATGTAAATTGATACGTAGGGTTTTCGCATCTACCGAAGGTATGTTTTCAAATGCATTTTCTTTAAATGAAATTTGAGCCATGAATTATTCTTTTTTCAAAGGTAAAACAACCTATGCTGTCTTCCCTTTATTTTGTGCTATTTTTACATGCAAATGAACTTGAAACTCACATTTTTAGGCACAGGAACTTCACAGGGTATTCCAGTTATTGGCAGTGAACATCCAGTATGTCTTAGCACAAATCCTAAAGACAAAAGACTTAGAAGTTCATTGCTGATTGAGTCAGAAGAAGGAACAGCTCTAGTTATAGATTGTGGTCCTGATTTTCGACAACAAATGCTGCGAAATCCTATAAAACAACTCGACGCAATTTTATTGACGCACGATCACGCTGACCATACCATGGGTATTGATGATATTAGACCATTCGTATTCAAGCAAGGAGGAATTGATTTTTTTAGTTCTAAAGAGACATTAAGTGCTCTCAAAAATCGTTTTGATTATATTTTTAATCCAAACTATCAATATCCGGGTATCCCAAAAATCAATTCTCATCTCATCGGTAAAGACCATATTTTTAATATCAATGAACTAAAAATCACTTCCATTCTCGCAAGCCATGGAAAATCTAATGTTTACGGATTCAAAATAGGTGGTTTAGTTTATTTAACTGATGTAAAATCAATTGAGAAAGATCAATTAGCCTATTTAATTAATTGTGATGTTTTAATCATAAATGCATTGCGGAAAGAAATCCATCATTCACATTTAACGCTATATGAGGCCATAAATCTTTCAAAACAAGTCAATGCTAAACAAACATATTTCACGCATATAAGTCATCACTTGGGTTTTCACGATGAAGTAGAAAAAAACTTAGAACCAAATTTTAATTTGGCATATGACCAACTTCAATTTACTTACACTTATTAAAATGAAAAAATCATTATTTCTGTATTTATTTGTATTCACTTTACTTATTTGTCTATTTCAATTAGTTCAAGGCAATAATCAATTCAATGCCCTTTCAGCTGAAATTCAAAAACTCAACAAAAAGTTAGATGAAAAAAATGAATACATCTCAAATTTAGAAACAGTAAATGATCGGTGTACTTACTTTGACTATGAAAGCAATCAAGAAGCACAAAATTATCATCAAGACAAGGACATCTCAGTTTCTTTAGAAAAGTATATATGGGATGATTTACTCTCCTATAATAACGCTGAAAACGGTAACTCCCTTATTCCTTATAAGGGAGATGAGAATAATTTTATAATCAACAAGGTAAAACTCTTAAATCATAAATGGTTAATTGCAGATTTTAGTGATACCAAAAATTGGGGTGAAATCACTCTTCGTTATTTCATCGATGAAGACAATACTGTAGATTATGAGTTAATGGATGCCCTAATCTATTCGAATTGGTAGTACCAATGCATTAGAGCATTTAAATTTTCCTGATTGATGGTATGCCCCATACCTTGAAAGACCTGATATTCATGATCGATATCTAATTCGTCAAGCAAATTGGGAATTTCTGCGCTCCAACTTAATGGAATCACAGAGTCTTCAGCACCATGTGAAGCATAAATTTTTAAATAACTGAATGAATTTTCCTTTGAAATCTCGTTTAATTGTTTATTGAAATAGCCGCTTAAAGCCATTATTTTAGAATAATTCTTTGGATACTTTGTCGCTAAGGCATAGGATAATATGGCCCCTTGACTAAATCCTAAAAGGTCGAGATAATCTACTTGATATTGTTTTTTTAGAGCTTGTAAAAAAACATGAAGTTTTTCAATAATTTCTTTGGCTTGGTTAATATCAGACCACTTGCCTTTGATTTCATCGAAATGTATAGCGTACCAAGCATAAGATTCTGGGGACAACTTATAAGGTGCTTGTACACTTACCACATGACTATTGTGCACAAAAGCATCAGATAATTGAAATAAATCATATTCGTTTGCTCCATAACCATGAAGAATAACTAAGAGTCTATCCGAAGATTTAAACGCTTTTTTTTCGAGATAATTAAAGGACATGATTGTAGTGTTTATTTAATAAAAGTGAACCATTTTTGAAAATAATCACCCAATAGAGGTAATTTACTTTTTTGTTTTTTTCGAACGGAAACAATACCAAAAATCAAAGCACCAAGGTAAATGACGTATAAAATATAAAAGGGAATAAGAAAGGTGTAAAAATTCAACAAATAGGAAGAAGCGTGATAAAATAGGTGAACTCCGAAAGCCTGCTTTAAATGAAAACTACATAAAGGGTTTGGTTTATCCGAATGTCGACTCCAGCTGATTAAAAAACCAATAATTGTGATATAAGAAATTAGGGCATTAGTTTTTCCCAATTTAGAATTCATGATTAATTTAACTAGTTAAAAAAGCTTTCCCATTATTCAAAATACCTAAAGGCAGGTATTCGAAAGATTCATTTTTCCAAATAGAGGTGCTATCTGAGATTCTTGGAAGACTGTGCTTTTGTTTACAAAACAAACTTAAACTTGCAGGCGAATTAAGGGTAATTTCAGGTCTTTTTAAACTAAAAATTTCGTAGGCATTTGTTAATAATTCAACCGCTTTCTCCATATTAACCGTTTTTGTTAGAGCACCAAAAGATAAGCCTAAACTTTCAACACCGAACTCAGCTTGGTCAAATACAGTTTCTTTCATATCAGTGTGTAGCGCGAAGTGATCCGAGTGAACGAAGTCAATCATGCCCTCATTAATTTGAGAAATTAACTTTTTATTGTTGTTTTTTGTTCTCAATGGTGGTAGCGTTTTGAACAGGGTGTCAAAATGTTTAATATCTGAGTCATTGAAAAAGAGGTGATGAGGAGTTACACTGCAACTAACCTTTAAACCTTCTTCTTTTGCCTTTGAAACATAATCAACTGCCTTTGCCGAACTAAGACAAGCAAAATGCATCTTTCCTTTGGTATAGCGAAGTATTTCTAAATCTCTTAATACTCGTACTTCCTCACTTAAATAAGAAATACCTTTAAGTCCCAACCTAATAGATTGTTTTCCCTCGTGCATTAGTCCATTATTCATTAAATTTTCGTCAAGAGGATAGTTAACGACCAAGCCTCCAAAATTTTGTGTGTATTGTAGTGCTAATTTTAATAGTTGAGGATTGTTTAATCCTCTTTTGTAATCCGTAAAGGAAATTGCTCCATTTTGGTTTAAATCAAACATCTCACTGAGCTGTTCTCCTTTAAGGTTTTTGCTAACAGTTCCATTGACATGTATATTGATTTTGACATTATTTCGGTTGAAATAATCCAGAATACTTCCATGATCAATGACAGGTTCAGTGTTAGGAAGAACCCCTATAGTACAAAAACCACCTTGAATGGCCTCTGCAATGCCATTTTCGAGTCCTTGACGCTGCTCAAATCCTGGCTCACCAAAGTCAACCAAGGGATCAATCCAACCCGGAGAAACCAATAGATTTTCATGTTTTATTACTTCAACATCCTTGTTGGCCGCTATAACTTCATCCTTTATTGAAGAAATAAAACCGTTTTCAATTAAAATATCTTTGTTTTGGAGGTGGAACTCAGAAGTGGAGTCGATAATTTTCGCAGAACGCAGTAAATAACTCACTAAAAATGACTTTTACATTGTGAAATTACAAAACTAATACGAATAATCATCACCTATTTTAAGTAGGGGAGTAAAATAGACTCCATTTTTACATAACCTTCTGAAGTCGGATGAACCCCATCATAGGCATAATTTTCATCTAATCCCATTCTTTCATTAGTCATCTCAGCAAAAACATCAACGTATTTGGCTTTGTGTTTTTTTGCCAAATTTTGAAGCATTGTATTCAGTTTAGGGATTTGAATATTCGGCTTTAAATGAGTGCGCCAGGGATAAATTTCAGCGGGAAGAACACTTATAATAAAAACCTCAATTCCATTAGAATTTGCAAGTTCGACCATGCTCTCGACATAACCCGATATGGTGGATAAACTAACTTTACCATTATTTTCAGCAATATCATTAGTGCCTGCAAGTATTACCACTCTTTTTGGATTTAAATCAATCACATCAGGTCTAAATCGCAATAACATTTGGTCTGTTGTTTGGCCGCTAATACCTCTTCCTAAAAAGTTATTTTCTGAAAAAAACTCAGGTCTTTGTTGTACCCAACCTTCTGTGATTGAGTTTCCCATAAAAACTGCCTCTACACCTTTGGAATATCTTGACTTATCAATTTCATTTAGAGAGTCATATCGCTGTAAAAATGGATAATCCTGAGCCATAATTGACGTACTTAACCCAACGATTAATACAAACAAGCACCTAGTCATACTTTGCACTTTGACCGTTCGATAAACTGTTTCTTATAAAATCACGTATATCATCATTGGCATTTTTTAAATCTTCTCGTCTCAAATACATCATATGTCCAGATCTATATCCCTTAAAGGTAAATCGGTCTTTCATTCTTCCACTAGGATCTACTTGCCACATGGTATATTTTGCATTAAAATAGGTAGTTGCTCCATCGTAATAGCCCGATTGTACTAAAACCTTGAGATACGGATTTTGAGCCATGGCTTGTCTAAGATCATCCCTAGTATTATCGTTGTCATTATTCCAAGGGCGAACAGGGCCAAACATATTGTATTTCACATCTGTCTTAAAGTTCAATTCTTCTTGTAAATAGTAATTAATGGCAGGGGTGAAGCTGTGTAACCATGAAGTGATTTCTGAATTGTAATCAGGTCTAGATCCAAACAATTGTTTGTCAATTCCTTTATATCTAGAATCTAAACGTCCTATGGTATACCCACCAACCTCTTTCATGGCGTTTTTCCAAAAGAATGATGTTGGCACATCTAAATTGTGATCTAATATGTCTTTTCGTTCTAAAGACGAATATGCAGCCATTTGGGATGCAATACTTTGACGCTCATTTTCAGTAATAAAACCTCCTTTAGCTATTGCCGGTATAAGTTTATTAATGGTAAAATCTTCAACTTTAGGAAGAAAATCTTCTAATTCTTTACCCTGGAATTCATCGCTTAATAGCTGATGGTGCCAAGCAGATGCAGCGTAATAGGGTAAATTTAAAGCTGACGAAACAGGACCACCTACTCGAATCACTTTGTAATCAGCTGGACTGACCATAATTACACCATTTAGATACATCCATTGTCTATTTTGAAGGGCTAGAGATAAACCCATAACTCGAGTTCCACCATAACTTTCTCCAATAATATACTTAGGACTTCGCCATCTATTGTGTCTTGTGACGAAAGTATTGATCCAATCTGACAAGTAAGCAATATCTTCATTAATTCCGAAAAATCTAGAACGATCTACTTCTTCACCATTCTCAGGGATAGTTCTTGAATATCCCGTATTGACAGGATTTACATACACGATATCTGTCACATCCAAAACAGAATATGGGTTCGCTTTAACGCCATAGGGTTGAACCGGATATCCTTCATCATCAATTTTTAATATTCTAGGACCCGTGTAGGCCAAATGCATCCATACAGAACCTGACCCTGGACCACCATTAAAACTAATGAGAAGGGGTCTATCTTCATTATTTTTGACATCGTTTTTTGTGTAGTAGGTGTAATGCACAGAGGCGATGGGTTTTCCAGCCTCATCCCAGACTGGTTGAGTGCCTGTTTCTGCAGTATATTTAATCAATTTTCCATTGATAGTTACCTGATGTTGTGTTGTTACTGTTGTATCTGCAGGCAAGCTTCTTCCCTGTCCATAACTAAGGAAGCACATTATAAGCGAAAAGAAAAATAAAGGTGTTCTCATGATAGAAACGTTAGTTCGTCTAAAGTACAAAAGATTGTATAAAATTAGAATTGTTCAAAAACGCCGAGACCAAAAAGTGCAAAGTCGAATTTAACAGGGTCTTTGGGGTCGAGTTTCCTTAGTGCTTTGTCTAACTCCATCACAGCGAGATGATCATTCTGTTTGCGGTTTAAAAGCTTTAATTTTCTAGCAACTCGACCTGAATGTACATCAAGTGGTATAGATAAAAGCGATTTGTCGATTTGTTTCCAAATTCCAAAGTCTACGCTCTTATCATTAGGTCTAACCATCCAACGCAAAAATAAATTGATTCGCTTTGCAGCACTTTTGTTTAGGGGATCCGCAATATGTTTAAAGGTTCGTTGCAAAGGTACTTTTGAAAAAAAGATTGACTTGAATCTACTTATCGAAAACTGTAAATGTTTCTCTTTTTTCTCACTAAGAAAATAAAACTCAAGAGAATTTTGTTCTTCATAAAGAGCTTTCAAATTTTGAACGAAACAAATAAGATCTTGACCGTTAAACGTTCTATGGACGAAAGAATTAAGCTTATTGATTTCAGTATCCTTTGCGTTCATTATAAAATCGTAAGGTGCATTGTCAAAAAAATCAATTAAACGCTCTCCTGATTTAATAATTGAATTTCTATTTCCCCAAGCTATAGTTGCCATTAAGAAGGCCATTATTTCTATATCTTTTTGATCATTAAATTGGTGTGGTATCAGTATTGGATCGGTTTCTATGAATGCTAAAGATTCATATTGCTGCGATTTAAAATTTAAAAAAGACAGCAGTTCTTCATTATTGAAATTGACCATCTCGCATACTCAATTTTCTGTCAACCATCTCAGCTAAATCATCATTGTGAGTTACAATTACAAAGGTTTGTTCGTATTTATCACTTAATTTTAAAAACAAGCTATGTAGAAATTGAGCATTTTCAGAATCCAAATTACCACTTGGCTCGTCAGCTAAAATTATTGAAGGATCGTTAATTAGAGCTCTAGCTACGGCCACTCTCTGTTGTTCCCCTCCGGAAAGTTGATTTGGATGATGATTAAAACGATGACTAAGACCCAATTCAGAAAGAATAGTCTTCGCTTTTTCCATGGCCTCTGTTTTAGAAACACCTGAAATAAAGCGAGGTAACATCACATTTTCAAGGGCAGTAAGTTCAGGAAGTAATTGGTGAAATTGAAAGACAAATCCAATTTCTTTATTTCTAAATGCAGCTAATGCAGAATCCTTCAACTCGTGTACTGCTATATCATTAATAAGTATCTCCGTCTCTATCTGATCATCGGGCTGGTCTAATGTTCCAAGAATTTGCAATAATGTTGTTTTACCTGCACCAGATGGACCTACAATAGCAACAATCTCACCCTTTTTTACTTCTAAAGAAATTCCTTTTAAGACTCTGTTAGAAGAATATGTTTTAAATAAATTTGAAACTTTAATCATAAGTGCTAATTTAAAGAAACTCTATGGACAAGATGTCAACTACCAATATCATATTTTTTGCAAGCGGATGCTTTTGGTGCACGGAGGCTGTATTTAAAAGAGTAAAAGGTGTAATAGCTATTACACCAGGGTATATCGATGGTACAATTAAAAATCCAGCATATAGAGAAGTTTGCTCGGGAAGAACAGGACATGCAGAATGTGTTAAGATAGAATATGACTCGACAATCGTTAATTTAAATGTGTTATTAGCAGTTAATTTTAGTACTCACGATCCGACAACTCTAAATCGTCAAGGCTATGATGTGGGTACACAATACAGAAGCGGTATTTATTTTTCCACAGAACAACAAGAACAAATCATCCAAGAATATGTAGCGTACTTAGAAAATGAAAAGGTTTTCGATAATTCAATAGTAACTGAAATCAAACCTGCAGAAACTTTTTATTCGGCCGAAACAGAACACCATGATTACTACGATCAAAATTTAGAGCAACGTTACTGCGAAGTAGTAATAGCTCCAAAAATTGCTAAATTAAGGGCTTCTTTTGTAGATTATTTAAAATAAAACCTTGGCTAAGAAACCACAAAACAAATTTATGTTGTGAATACAATAAAAGATAAATTTAAATTTTTCAGAAAGTTTATTTTCGAAACTTCTGTCATCATTATAGGTATTTCAATCTCTTTTTGGCTTAACAACACTCAAGCCAAAGCAGAAAACTTAAGAAAAGAAATACAACTAATAAAGGCTGTACAACTCAACATCAACGAAATTGAATTTTATGTTTTAGATCGAGAAAAAAAGCTTACCGCAGAGAATGAGCTCATGGATTATTTGTCTGCCAATTGGAATGCTATTAATTATGACTCTGTTACAAACGTTCTTCTTAAAGGAGGAAACACTAAATCATTTCACAATTTGTTTTTAGATTATAGAGAGTTTCATCCTCCAATTTCAGAAATCACCTCAATCATCGAAGATGGTTCCTTAGCACTGATATCTAACAATGAAATTAAATTGAAAATCATTTCTCTTTTGGATAACCACCTTGAATTTTTAAATCAAAACGTGAGCAGTGAAATCGCCTTGCAGCAAGAATTTAGAATTGCCTTACTAAAAAGTGACAATCAAGAAATTAAAACCATATTAAAAACGAGTCAAGGTGAATTGAGAGAACGTTTTTACATAGAAGACGATTTTACAGAAAAAACACGTGCCGAACTTGTAGCAATAAATAAATTAAATTCTGGAGAAAACTACTTAAGTCTTAAAATAAGACAGCGCTTTTTTGTGATGCACTATCTAGAGGTATTTAAAAACAAATTAAAAGAGCTAAAAGATGAAGTTGATTTGGAGTTGAGTCTAAGAACAGAAAACACTTAAAAATCAATGACAAAAAAAATGTACCTTAATATGTGCCCTTTACACCTTTGACAATCGTTAATTGAAGGTATAAAAAAAAGCTCCTGTAATAAGGGTTTTAGTGTAATTACTTTTCATATGATCCTATAGGAGCTTTTTCCCAAATGCCGAAAACGAACATAAGAAATATTGTAGCCCATAAAACCGTAGATAGAATGTCTGGAGCCAATGAAGCCGGACCATCAGTGACTTTGACCCCAAAGTGAAATAAATGATTCCCCAACGGCAGAAATTTCAACACCATTGGCTTTAATTTCTGAAAGTTGAAAAGACATATTCTTCTGATTTAGTACTAAATAAGATAATACTTGAAGACCAAAAAATATTGTACATA
>MDTC01131249.1_pt1 | contig 23122 bp, 16 predicted proteins | sample 811181 | NCBI WGS metagenome assembly MDTC01 (sample SAMN05326644, study PRJNA326480) | marine metagenome | isolation source: seawater | place: Pacific Ocean: North | collected 2011 | reverse complement strand
GATCTTTGGTGCATTTAATATTCATAGATTAAAGAGGTTTTATTTGAGCCCTCTAAATTATTACTTTGATTAATCAAAGTAAAGTTCTATTTTGGCTTGCGCTTGAAAAAAAGGGGTCCCCTGAATCCAATAAATAGTTAAGGATGGATTCTTTTTTTAATTTTTTGTGGCTTCAGAGTAAAAGGATTCTTAAGGATAATTACCTTATCGATTTCCAAGAATTTTTTTTAGATCCTGAGAGAAAATAAAAAATCCCACATATGATTGCAAAAATATGTGAAGCTATTAGGGATGGTATAGAAAGGGGTTTTGGTAATTGGATAAAGAATCCAATTACAGCCAAAGCGTAAAATAAAGTTTGGCAAATCAAAGTAAAAAGCGTTAACGGCGAGTTGTATATAAATAGGTTTGTTAAATAAATGATAGGCAAAGTTAATAAGATGTACCTCCGAACTACTTTGTGGGAAAAAAGCATCCAGGAGTAAATGCCATATTTGAATGGGTTGAGCAGCTCGGAGCGATGACTCAAGGATGTCAATCCTCGTATCGTAATTCTTATTCTTCTGTTAAAGTGGGATTTTAAATTGCCAGAAGCATTTTCCCAAACAACTGCATCATAATTTGTTATTAGATTCTTCTTACGTTTGATAATTCCTGTTGATAAAAAGAAATCATCTGTTACTCCATTTGGAATTGAGTCTGCAAATTCTTTTTTTATCATGTAACAAGAACCTGAAAATGATACGGCAGAACAAATCTTTTGTTCTAATTTTTTAATAAAATTATCAAAAGTCCAAAATCTTGCTTGGATACTTCCAGCATCAGAGCGTTCTTTATTTTTTTCAAAGGCAGATACTCCTCCTACCTGTGAATCATTAAAGGATTCATAAAGTTTGGATAGGGTATTTTCTTCAAGGATCGAGTTTGCATCTGACATCAATAGGTAATTCCCTGTGGATAATTCTATTCCGCTCTTTAGGGTTCTATTTTTTCCCATACTTGGTTCTAAATTCACTACTATTACTTTTTTAAAATGATCGGCATATGATTTTTTGAACTCTTCCATGATAGTTGCAGTTTGATCTTGGGAACCATCACTCAACAAGAGAAGTTCTATTTTTTTCTTATCGAAACGTTGAGATAAAATGGATTCTAATTTTTCTTTAAGAACAGATTCCTCATTTTTGGCACAAATGATCAGTGATATTAAATCTTCATCTTTTAAGGTGGAATTCTCTATCGTTTGAATTCTTTGTTTTAGCTTACCGATCAAAATGAGTATGAGCGGATAAAAAATAAATGGATACAAGAGTATTATTACTAAGGTGATAAACAAGGTATTAGCCATATTTCTAGAAAAATAAAGATTCAACGATTTCTGACATTTCTTCCAGTGTCTCATCACAGATATCCACCAGATCTTCATCGTCTAAACTAAATTTCTTTTTAAATGTGGAGTCGATTCTATTAAAATTATGTTCTTCGGATTCGAGTTCAGAGACAATTCCCAATGCAAAATGCACCAAGATTGAATCTGGTGGGTCAAAAAAAGTGGGTTGTTTGCAATTTTCAACGATTGTGATGATCTCTTCAGGTAATTCCCAATTTCTGAGCAAGGCAGAACCCACTTCAAGGTGATTGATTCCAAGAACAGATTTCTCAGATTGGATTAAAGAAATTTTGTTGGATTGAGCGTTTGACTTTATTTCTTGGAAGTGGTTTCGCGCATGGGCAGCTAACAAAGGTTTACCTACGTCATGAAGTAAACCACCTATGAATGAAAGTCCTGAAGATGAAATACAAAGCCTTTTGTTGATGTTATTGCTAGCAAGGGCGACCCCTACAGAATCTTTCCATAAATCTTCAGGTGTTTGACCATAACAATAATAAAGATCCTCCGAGTAATTTTTAAAAATATCACTGGTATCTACTGCCATTACAATTTGTAAGAGTCTAAGTATACCAATTGTCATAACCGAGTCTTGTAGAGTAGATATCCCTTGTGCCATACCAAAGAACCCTGAATTGCTAAGTTTTAAAACTCTAGCGGTCAAGGCGGGGTCGTATTGAACTACCTTAACGAATTCATCAATATCAGGCTCTGATTGACCCATTAATTTGACTAAATTTAAGGATGTTGTGGATAAAGTGGGAAGTTCTATATCTTGCGAAATGATGTCAGAAATATTCATTGAATAGATTAAAAATTTAATTTAAAAATTTTTCCATAAATGGGGGTATGATTTCAATGCTGCGATTGAAGATACAACCCATTAGAGGTTTTTTGGAAACTTGTTCAATGGATTGAACAGAAGATGCAACCATGTTTCCTTTTGTCCCAGCAGATACAACTAAAATCATTTCATCTAAAAAAGGAGCTAAAATAAGAGCATCATTGCTTTGAGCCAGAGGGGGTAGGTCAAGAAAAATCATAGAGTTTTCTGTTCTAAACCATTGAACAAGATCTTTTAAGTAGTCTGTGTTTTGAATATCAGCGAAAAGGGACATGGCTTTGTATTTATTATCCGGCATCCCTAGAGGAACAACTGAGTATCCTGAAGGGTGTTCTAACTTAATTTCTTTGAGTATTTCAGTGGTGGATGAGTTCCAACCTTTAAAGATATTGTCAGTGACTGATTTTGAAAGATTTGAATTGAATGGGTTCATATCGACCAAAACAATGGAGGTCATCCTCATTTTATTTGCAAAATCTCGAGCGAATTTCTGACAAATTGTTGTCTTTCCTTCTCCTTTTTGTGAGCTGGTAACTCCGCAAATGATGCATTGATTGTTAGTTTGGCTACTTTGTATAAGCTTATACAAAAGCTTATCTGCGTTTCCATTATTCATTTTATTTGGTTTTTTTCGATTCTTATTAGTCGGTGATCAAAGAGTTTGTTCAAGAATAAAGAAACTATTATATTTTTAGGAATTTTTTGATCGTGCTCAAATCATTTTTTGTAAATAAGAGAAGGTCTTTTAATTTACTGTGCCCTCTGGTCAGAGAAAATGCCAACAAAATTAGATAGTTTATTATTTGCGATGCGGTGACAGATAGTGCAGCCCCTTGGATTCCGTAAATTTTTATTAAAAAGTGACTGGTAATCAAAAGAAAAACAAAACCGGAAATGATTGAAATCGTTACAAATTTAGATTCATCCCGGTTTACAAAATCATATTTTAAAACGATAAAACAGGAGGAGAAAATCAATCCTACTAAAAGAATGTTGAATGGAGTGGAGCTCGTTTCGTATTTATCTCCGAATAAAAAAGTGAAAATCCAATTGGAGCATATAAAAAACACGATTGAAATTATAAGAATCGTCCAAAAAAGATACTTATGTGAAATTGAAGAGAATTTACCCATTTCTTTTTTATTAAATCCATACAATTTTGCAATAAATGGAAGAAAAGCGTTGTTTGGGAATTGTGCCAACACATCAATCAGGTTCATAGCAATTACATAAAGTCCTAAAGATGTAAATCCTAATTGAGAAGTTATATAGAGGTATACAACTCTAGTGGATAAAAATTGAAGAATGTCGACCCAATACAATGTCTTGCCAATTTTAAAACAATCCCTAAAGACGTTTAATAAATTTTTAGTGGAGTAAGCTTTCTTTTCATAGCAAATTACAAGACTTAGCATGAGGTTTTGAATGAATAAGGAGCTTATGGTTGAGATGATAGCAATGTCTATTGCCTGAAATGAGGTCCAAAAGATTCCAACAAGAAATAGCAATAGATTCATGACGGATGCTAAAATCCCCGACAGGTTTTGAAAGTAAATGTGCTCGCTACCAATCGCTAAGTATATAAGGTATTGGTTGGAAATAAGCACAAAAACGTAAAAGCCCATGATTTCCCAATAATCGCTGAGATGGATTAAATTTTGAGAAAGATTTGTGTTCAGACTGAAGCATCCATAAAGAATTAAAGTGAACAGGGAACTCATTAAAATTGAAACCAACAGAAGCATTCCGAAGAGTTCTCTGGACTCAAGATTTGATTTTCTTCGATGAAAAACAATCCCGTGACCTAAACCGAGGTTTAAAAATAAGCTAGCAGTGTTGCCAAAAAAAATAAAAAGACTCAAAAGCCCTCTCATTTCAACGCCTAAGAATCTTGCGAATAATATATTTTTGAGAAATCTTGCGCCTACTCTAATTCCGGTGGAAAATAAAGTGAATAAGACTGAGTTAAAAAATTTTTGATTTTCCATCAATTATCAGTGGGACTCCAAGTTCCTGAAATAATTGAATAGGGGGGGAGAGTGAGTGGATCTTTCGAGGTATGAATGGGCTCCCCATGAACATAGCTCTCTTCGTTGAATAGGACAAGATTGCTGTATTGATAGCCTGAGAGATCTAAGTCAATGATTCCATCTCCTTTGTGAATCAAAATGAATGATTCATCAGAGAAAAATCCCTCCAGCATCGAATGATTTTGTTTTATTTTTCTAATGTTTTGTTTTTTGAAAAAATCGGAAAAGAGCTTTTGAGTGTGAGCAATTGGTTTTAAGGTTCCATCTTGCTTTAAGAATCCTTTCTTTCTAATTTGAACATCTTTTATTCTGTAGTGATAAATTTGTTCCAAGTTTGGGTGCCCTGCAACATGGTAGAGAAGGGAGGCCCACCACAAACTGGATTCCCAAGTTGAAAAAATGGATGAGTCCACTAAGCCTCCCTTTCTATTTGTAGCACCTAATATCAAGGGTTCATAATGATTGTCGCGGTCATGGACTTGTATAATTTTTGTCAAATCTTCAATCATCTCATTATAGAGGTACGTGTCTTCAAGTTCTCGAACACGGTAGGTGTTCCAGATCACAGCATCCACGTATTCATCTGCTTCAATCAACATGTTTTTGTACCAATCATAGTCTAGAAGGGATTGCTCTTTGCCAGAACCTAATGCAGCTCCTCCGACTTTCATTTCAAGCCTGTGAGCAGCCCTACCAGCAGATTTTAAATAGGGTAAATATTCATCGAAGGTTTTTGAGAGGTTGGGTTCATGCAGAGGTTGGATTACAAACCTGTCTTTTTGTCCATATTCGTTTGGATTTTTTCTAATTTCAGAGCAAATTGCATCCGTCCATTGTTCAAAAGCTTTAAACTTTTTATACAACGGCAATTTTTCATATTTGGGAGACATAGATTTCAAAACATACAATGTTTTTAAATCAGGTCTTTGATTTTTAATCATTTTGTGTCTTCTCCAATTGTATTCTATTAAATCCCCGTGAGTTTCTTTCTCATCCGAAACTTGAAGTGCAAAAAATTTGTCACCATTCAAATTCAGATTCGTAAAAGTTTTATCTTCTTCAGAACCGATGGTTCCTGACCAGCCAACACAACCTACTAGAGGAATGGATGTAATTTCCTCTTCAATTTCAATCTTCGTTTGGCTATAATACGGGTTTGGTACAAAGAAATTTTCTGGTGATCCACATAGATATAAATCTTTGTCAAGAGCCCAAAATCCTGAATCATCTGATATAAAGCCACCCAGTTTTACAGACCAAAATTCATCTTTTTTTGGAAGAAAATTCTTTTTTGTTGGAGGATATGGATCCTTTATGAAATTTGTATCGGATCGATCCAAACCTTTTTTATTCAATTTCTCTTCTTGTTGATCTAAAACATCGTTAACGGAAAAAGAGTCTAAATCAAAATTCCACAAAGATTTCCCTTCCTCATTTCTTAAGTCAAAAGATATGGAAGATCCTTTGTAACCTCTGTGGTTTGAATACAACAAAGTAATATCATTTCCGTCTTCTACAGGAAAATACAAGGAATGGTCGGAGAAATTCCTAAACAGTCCGGCCCCATTTTTAACTGGCATGTAAACCATTTTATTAGCACTTGTATAAATGTCGTAGGAATAAGAGGGTTTTAGCAGAATTCTGTAGTCTCCAATATCTTTTGTTTGGACAACGAATTCACATTTTTTTCTATTCGCATCCAAGGATTTGAATAATTGTCCATCTGGACCAAAAATAAGTATCTTTTCCTTCCATCCATATTCAGGCAGTGCTGCTATGACAATTTCTTCAAATTCTTTTTCGGTTCGGACGTATACAGAACCCTCTCTAAGGCCCTCAATCCGATTTCTATATTGTTTTTCACTTTTAAGACAGCCAGTTAGAATGCCTACTGAGATGTAGAGGACAATCAGATTAATTATTGAGTAGGTTTTTATATGCATTTTCATACTGATCCGTCATGTTTTGAAGAGAGTATCTAGAAAGGTGTTTTTTAAGCATCTCAGGGTTTTTAATTAAGAAATTGGAGTAATTATCATTCGCTTCATTTAGCAATTGCAGAAGCTCGCCCAGAGTATCATAGATGTGACCAAAATCTGAAACCGCTTCTTTATTCTGACCAACATTCGAGGCAATAACTGGAATTGCAGATGACAAAGCCTCTAAAAGTGCGAGTGATAGACCTTCTGATCTTGAAGGCAAAATAAAGAGATGGTGAGTATTTAGGTAATGATTTATGTCAGATTTGTTTCCTTTGAAAAAAACTTTTTGAGTGTCCTGTTTAATCTCTTTGAATACTTTTTTCTCAAGATTCTTTCTTTGATCTCCATCTCCTAAAAAAGTGAGTTCAAATGGAAAACTAACTTTTGAAAGCGTATCTATCAATAGGTCATGTCCTTTTTCATAGCTGAGCCTTCCTACACAAATAATTTTTAGAGGACGATTGTTTTGTTTGCTTCTATCAAGAAAGGGTTTGTTTAGTTGGACTCCATTATCAATAGTCAGCGTTTTTCTAAAGGGTAGGTATTTTTTAAAATGCTTGGCTACTTCTTTTGATACAACAACTGTGATATCATCTTTTCCTCCATATCTAATTTCAGCAAGCCAGCGTTTCAAAAATTTTTTTTCGAAAACCATACCGTGTTGAGAACTCACTAGTTTTGTATTTTTAGCTTTCTTTTTTCTGGCAAGAAAACAAGCTGCTGGTAAATGAGCATGCACAATGTCAGCCTGAAATTGAATGATTTCTGCGCTTAAATTTTCCCGAGTGATTTTTTTGACATTGCATTGAATTTGGTCTGTTTCAAACTCCATTTCACCATAATAAAGGATTCTCACATTATAGCCTCTCTGAGTGAGAAGATTGCTAAGGGTAAGGACCATTTTTTCAGCACCTCCAAATTTTAGCGCCGGAATCAATTGAATTATATTAGTCGACATAAAATTCTTCTGATAATTTTTTATGCCAAACTTTGCGATCGAAATTTTGAAAAACAAATGCTGAGGCGTTTTTTCCAATTTCATCAATCAACTTTTGATTGTGAAATAGATTTTTTAAAGATGCAAAAATAGCTATTGAATCTTTCTCTGGAACAATCAAACCGGTAATTTCGTGCTTAATCACTTCTTTCAATCCATTGGTATTTGTTGTAATGCAACAACATCCTGATGCCATGGCCTCTAGTACAACATTGGGAATTCCATCCCTATCTCCATTCTTCGCTACAATGCATGGAAGGACAAAAATTGGATTAGATAGTAAAAGAGTTCTTATTTGGTCTTTATTTTGTGATCCAATCCAATGAATCTCATCCTTGATATTTAAATGAGTGCAAATTTCTTTAAGTAAGTTTTTTTCTGGTCCTTCGCCAGCAACAAAGTTCAGACTGAAATCAATTTTTTCTTTTTTTAATTTTCCCAAGCTTTCAAGCAAATAAGAGAACCCTTTTTTTTCGGTCATTCTCCCAATTGTTATAATCTCAAGCTTGTTTTTTTTCTGAGGCTCCCTTGGGATTTCTGTGTAGAAGCTACAGTCAACTCCATGTGAGTAAAGTTTAATTTTTCTGGAGTAGGCGTGATCGGTGATTGAATTTAGAAAATCAATATTTGCCTTTGTTGTGGTAAGAAAAAATTTACACTCACAGATTATTTTTGCTAAGAGTGGTTGGTATTTATACAAGTCATAGGCATGACCAGATACACTGAAAGGAATTCCATTTAGTAATGTAGAGATAACATAAGCACCATATCCTGGAAAATGAGCCCAATGGGAGTGAATATGATCATATTCATCTTCCTTTATGCAGTAAGCAACTGCTATGTAGTTTTTCCACATAGCAATTGTTTTTAAAGTTTTTCTAATATCTTTAAACTTTAATGAGGTTACAAAATATTCAAGGAATAGACGAAGATACAATGATGGATAATAGATTAAAAAATAAAGATTTTCCTTTAAATATAATTTTTTGATGTTGGCTCTTCGAATTTTAAAATTTTTTGGGTTTTGAATGGATTTCTTTTCGTCCAGTAAGGTAAATACATGTTTGTCTTTTGATTTGGTGATTCCTTGGATATCGGATTCCACAAAAGTTTGGGTCAACACTGGAAATCTGGAAGCTATATGGAGAATTTTCACGCTGTGACTGTCTTTTGATGGGTTAATTGAGTGTTTTCTTGTAAATTTGGATCCATTTGCTCCCGATCCTCATACAAGTAGGGTAAAATTCTAATTAACGCAAAATGCAACCAGTAGATTTTATTCACTTGCAAATGTAAAAATAGGCCCATGATCATGAAAAATCCAAACGAGTAAAACAATACTCTTCCAAATGGAGTTTTTTTATACCTTAAGAGGATTTTGTAAGCACTTAAAATGAAAGCTCCGTAAAGAATGGTTCCTATGATTCCTCGCTCTGTCAACGATTTGAGATACTCGTTGTGGGGTTGTCGTGGAACTCCTATGAGAGAGGAGATAGTTTGATATTCTGGAGCAGAGTGCAGATACATAAAACCATTTGGGCCAGCACCAAACCAAAAATAGTCTTTCATAATATTCTTGGCTACAAGCCAGTAATTGGCTCTCCTCATCAATGAATAATCATTGCCAGTTCCAATTTGTGACAGGGAAGTCATGCGCTCTAAAATCGACGTAGGAAGGATTGGAATACAAACAAGAGAGGCTATAAATCCAAACAAATAAACTTTTTTTGGAATTTTAGGTCTAGTGTTGACAAGAAAAAAGATCAAACCGAATGCTAGAGAAAGAACTGCGGATCTTGAGTAAGTGAATAATATACCAGTCAAGTTAGCCACTGTTATCAGTAAATATAAAATTTTAAGTGATTGTTTTTCTGATTTTAGATAAAGATAAAAAGACATCACTAGAGGTACGATGAGGTAAGTAGCATAATCGTTTGGGGATATATTGGATCCTCCTGTCAATCTGATAAAGTCAGAATTAGCATCTTGTGAAAAATAATTTTGACCGGTTATAAATGCTCCCAAGCCAGTAACCAATCCGAGCAATGATGAAAAAACAAGGGTAATCACCATGGCATTGAACCAATTGGCATTTTTAAACAATCTACTGATAAGAAAATACATAAGCCACATACTAACCAGTCTCCTATACTCAGAAATTGCCATTGTTCGATCTGGTGAGTTGAGAACAGAGAGAATGGAGAACACAGCCAATATAAGTAGCCAAAGATCCATGGAATTTAGCCTTAAAGATTCTCGAAGATTGGATTCTTTGACACTTTTTATAATGAAAATTATGAAGGTTACTGGAAATAAAATTTTGAACAAAGTCGCTGATTCGGATGCCCCAGGTATGATGGATGCGTACATATCCAGGGGAACTAAAACGATGAATATGAGCATGATAATCTGAGGAAAATTTAGAATATGACTCAGGAAAATTGCACAGATTGGAAGTAATAACAAGATCCATGGAATTGAATCCAAATAGAACATTGCGTTAAAAAAGATTACTACAGTTAAAAGAGATAAAAATATAAGGAAAAGTTTCAATAAATTTGGGGATTAGAATTTTAACTTCTTCAATTTGTTAATATTACGTTTGCGTTTTCTCTTCTTTAATTTGGGTCGGAGTAAATTTTTATACAAATAGAACAAAGATTTTTTTATTGTTCCCTGCTTTTTACTTATTTCCTCTAAGGGGTAATAAGTAAGTATTGAGGCATGGGTGTAAGATTTTAAGTCATCTAAATCTCTAATTTTATCGTTGTAAATTTCCATCAAAAAGGAAATGGAAAATCCAAGAATCAAACCAAACAATACCGCGATTATAAACAATAATTTCCTGTTGGGAAACACTGATTTGTCACCCACATAAGGAGGAGTCATAATGGCTATATCTGGAAGAACAGACTCCTTAAAATCGTTTTTAATGAGAGTTTGTTGATATTTGTATTCGTAGGCTTGAACTTGTTCTTGGGCAATTGCAGCTTTTTGTTCCAAAACTTTTAGGGAGGTCTCAAATTGTTCTAGTTTCTTGTATGTCAATCGAGATTCTTGTAATTCATTTCTGAGAATTTTCATCTCATTTCTTAAGGACTTGGATGCAAGTGTGAGACTTTCGTTCAATTTTAAATAATAAAAATCTTGGGCATTGGTGATGTCATTGTTCAGATCAATAATATCAGGATGTTCTGGATGATATTTGGAGGATAATTCATCTTTTTTTGTGATGAGATTTAATAGGTTTTGACTGTATTGCTGGATAGATTTGTTGTTAATAACGGTTCTGACAGGAATGGATAATACTTTTTCAGGTCCGGATTCCTCAAGAAGAAATATGTCATTGCCAATCAAATCAGCGGTTCTTTTTAACTCATTTAGTCTGGATTGAGCATAGGAAATATCCTCTAAAATATTCTTAATTTCACCAATACTTTCCTCAGTCATTGTATCTCGTGCTTTGGAAATTTCATCTAACAGTCTTTGCCACTCAAGCCAATAATAGGTGCTTTTTGATTTGTAAAAATCAGTCGATTTCACATTGACCATTACTTCTTTTCTGGCTTCTAGATATTTGTGTAAAAACAATTCCGAGAAGTATGAAAGGAATTCTTTGCTTTGATGCTTAAAACTAACTGTGACGATGTCAGTTTCAGTATCCGGAATAACTTGAACAATATTATACAATGTGGGCACATATTTAGCGTGGTCTTTAATTTCAACAAATTCCCCCTCAAGAAGCTTAGATATTAATGGAATGCTCATTTTAGATGTAAAAATTTCTTTTTTCCATCTTTCGTGCCTTTGAATAACCCTAGATAAATCTCTGTAAAGTTTTTCCGATTTTAATAGTTTCTCCTCATTTAAAGTGGGAACTGCTTGAGTAGAAAAAGCTCTTTGCGGAATACTTCCAGGCAATTCATCCACGAAGCCAAAGTTAGAGGATTTGACAATCAATTCAAATTTAGATTGATAAATTTTGTTGAGTGAAAAAATACCAATAGAGAAAAATAAAATTACAGAACCCACGGTCGTGACCAGAACAACATGATGAAAGCATAGGAAGCGAATAATGAATTTTGCCCATGAAGATAACGATTTATCTTCAATGTTCTCTGAGATATTAGAATTCAAGGGTTCCATCAAGGTTTTTGCTATATGAGATTCCAAGGCTGTAGCCTCTGAATAAAATAAGTTCTTGTATTAACTTAGCCGTGTGCGACCAATCTTTCAGTTTCCTTCTTGGAATATACAAGGTATCCTCTCTTTGTAGTTTAGGAAGAGTGGTATTTCCACTTAAATATTTTTCTATATTTAAATTGGTAAAATAGATGTGCTCTTTGACTTCTCTAATTAGGAGTATTTCTTGTAAATTTGAATCGATCGTAAACCCCCCAGCTTTAGAAACCAATTGCAATACAGAGGGGAAATTATAGAACTTATATTCCCCTGAATTTTTAATTTCACCCAGAATATAGAGGGATGACTTTTCGGATTTTACAATCCTGAGATCCGCTTGGATTGAGGGATAATTAAGAGCGTACAGCTCATCCAATTCTTTTTCAACATCACTGATTTTTCTGTTTAAAACTTCTACCTCTCCAATGTATGGCAAGCGGATGGTTTTTGACATTATTTGCAAGCTTTGCTGACTTCGATTGATTAAGCTTTCTTTAATCCAAAACAAATTTGGATTTTCTTCTTTCAATGTGATTGTGAGATTAGGATTTCTGTATAAAGAGGAATATTCCTTTGTTAATAAATTCGTCAATGCGGGTATACTCATGTTTTTTACAGAAATATTACCTAAGTGGGGCACATGGATCGAGGAATCTGGAGTTATTGTTTGAATGGAACTGATTTCAGGGAATTTTTGAGCTTTAATTTCTATAATATCCCCAGGATTGATTATGTACCTTTCCAAGCTTGTATTCTCAACAACATAATCAATTGAAATTAAATCTCCTTTTTGAAGCCTGTATCCACCTTCCATTGTATCTTTTTTAAAAGAATGGATATTTGTTGCAGGGTCTTCTCTACTTTGGTCAATTTTAGTGGTCACGCATCCTGAAAATATGGATAAGGATAGAGTGCTAAAAAGAAATTTAAAAAAACTAGTCATTTTCGAACTTTTGAAATTTCCTTTTAATAATGATAAATATTAGACCGATTAAAGTTATGAGTAACGTAAAAAATGTTGAAGCCTCTGGGACAGCATTGTATGACAACCAAATGGCGCCATTAGAATATTGGATGTTCCAATTTGTCAATGCCATTCCGTTGGAATTTAAATTAAAATAGGAAGCACTAAAATGAGTGATGTTGCCAGTCATTATATTGAATGACTCTCCATGGTTCCCTGTATTAGAACTGTCAGCGAATAAGTTAGCACCTTGAGGAAATCTGTAGCTACCGTCCAGGTTTTGTATATCTATTGTTACTTGTCCTGGAGTAAAATTGGACATGTCCAAAGTTCCTGAAAATGAGATAGAGTCCCAGCTACTACCCGCGGATGATGAATTGCCTGCATCATTGGCATCAGACAACTGCCATATGTAAGTGCCGACTAACATGTCAACTAAGCCAACCCTCAAAGAACCAATGGAGTTTGCATTAGAACCTGGGGACAAAAAGCTACCAGATCGGGATTCCAACCTTCCTGTAAAACTCCCTTCTCCTCCAAGGGTGCCTCCATTATTTACAAGTACTCGCCCCGTTCCAGTGCCGGAACCCGAGGAATTATTAACATACAAGGCACCATTGTTTATGTTTGTTGGACCGGTGTGGGAACTGGAATTGTTTATAATCAAGTTTCCAGAACCTGCTTTAGTTATAAATCCATTGGACATAGATCCTGAAATTATGGTATCACCAGAACCCTGATAAGTAACTACCTTAGAATTACTATTGGTTATATTTCCAGTTAAAGTAAAATTTCCATTGGAATTATTTTCTACTGTCAAGTGATTTGAAATGACAATAGGCAAATGAATAGTATGAGCACCATTTCCATTGTTATTATCAATTTTAAGAACAGGGTCGCTAGACAAATTTGAAAATAGAAGTGATTCGGATGATGATGGGGAAATTGTATAATTATTATTATCATCAATGTTAAAATTACCAGTAGTAATATCAGTATTCACGGTTACTGTACTGTCAGAGGATATTGAAGATCCAAAATTTAATTGAGTACTTTCTGAGTCAATTTTATTTTCTGTCCAGTTAGTCGCGGTAGAAAAAGTTCCAGATCCATCAAAATTGTAGGTATAAACTTTTGCTGCCTCTGACCAACTGTTAGAGACAATAAAATTGTCTATTCTGACCTCAGCAGAATCTAAATGATTGATTACAAATTTGGATACCGTAGCATTGTTTGTGTTGCTACCGGTTGCGAGCACTATAGATGAATCCAAACTATTCTTATTATTTGCCCAAAGTTTGGATCCTGTGGCATTGTCCGCTTGGTATCCAACAACAATTCTGTAGGAATCGTTGTTATTGAAAGAATCAGTAGACATAATTGTTTCAGAAACCGTACCAACACCAACTTGGAAAGTATTTGAAGTTAAAGGTTTCGCATAAAATCGCCCTCTCGAGTAGGGTCCACTGGGGTCTTGAAAATAAAAGTAACTTTGTGTGCCGCTTCTTAGAGTTGAGCCAGTAAAATCAAATGCGTAGTAGAGCATGTCGCCTCCATTGTAAGACCCACCTAAGTCAATTTGAACGTCCTCAAAAGTTCCTGAATTTGCGTAATCATAGTATAGGTCATTCGCACTCGTTCCAAATACTTTGTTGGAACCTGATGATTTTGTCGTCCATGCGGACCCACTCACTGTGGTGATGTCTGTGTCGCTCCCCAAACTGTAATTAAATGGATCGGATACAAGGTTGCCATATAGGGATCGAATAAGAAATAGGGCAGCACCCATGAAACACCGAAAAAAAGCATTGTTTAGTATCCACATACTTTTAACAACACTATGTAACAACAACTTCCATTAAAGCATATTGATCAATAATATATCGATCTAATCGAGTGACAGCCTCATATTTAAAAATATAGAGGTGATTGTTGTTTTCTATTTTTTCATGGGATTCGTAAATCATATTTATGTGCGCAATCTTTCTTTTATAAGGACGTCTTTTTTTGCGTATAATTATATGTGCTCCTCCTTCAAAAATAATATTAGAGAGTTCTGAATCACCGATAAGAACCATCCTATCTTGTTTCATGGCATACACCATAGCATCCATACTTCCATTTTTTATAATATCAGAAAAATTAATATCCACATCAAATACTCGGTGAGACTGATAAACCCGAACGTAACTTAATTTATGATGTATCAGTGAATACCAAAGCGAGAGGGTTGCTTGCTTGGCACGGTTTAAAATCTTTCTTATCAAGTAATATGCGGTTAAAGAAATTGTGGATATATAGGAGTAAGTTGAAAGTTTCTTTTTAAAGAGAACATAGTCCAATTTTTTGCGAAGTCTTTTAGGGGATCTGTAAGCTGTAAAAAGTTGAGAGTAACCAGTGAGACCAGGTGTGTATTGAAATCTGCATGAATCTAAATCCCACTTAACCTCTTCGTAAACGGCTTCTCTGAAGGGTCTGGGACCTAAAAAATTCATATCACCCTTAATGATGTTGAAGAGTTGAGGAAGTTCGTCTAATCGTGTCTCTCTTAAAAATTTGCCAAATTTTCTCTCATAACCAGAATCAGACTTTAAAAGAGTTGCACCTACTTTTTGCTCAGTGCCACATTTTAAAGTTCTGATTTTATAGATATTGAATTTCTTTTTTCCTTTCCCTAACCTCTGTCCAACATAAAAAAAAGGCCCTCCATCACGGTCCCAAACAAATAGATTCACCCAGATTAAAAGAATAATAACTGAAGCGGGCAACATTAAGACTAGTGCTAGCACCAAGTTGAGAATTCGGAAATTCGCATGTTGGTCTTCATTTTCTCTTTTATCACTGACAAGAGGGTGAGAATTTCTCCAAAGATAGGTAGGAGTGATGGCTCCAGTTTTTTCTCCTAAATCTATCAAAAATCTACATTCTGAATCTTCAATTTTATCGTCAATATTAGCTAACTGAATCAGCCAATGGAATAATTTTTGAATTGTATCGTTAGGGTGAATAGAGAGCGATTTCATGCATTCTATTCTCAGCACTTGTCTCTTTTTTGAGTCCAATATTTTCCATTTTTCATAACACTTTTCAACAATCTTAGAATTGTCACTGGAAATTACTAAATCCGAGGTAATTGTTACTATAAATTCTTTCTCATCACGATCCACCTCATCATCCCCTATAACAGCCATTTCGAAGCCTAGGTAACTTATAATGTCGGGTAGTATCATAGTTTGTAGATGATTGATATACAGGTCCTTGCCGGTTGCTTTAAGAAAATTTATAAATGAGACAAGGGTGGATAGTGATTTTGTTTTTAGATTTAAGTGTAAATGTTAAATTTAAAATTTGTGATGCTCTCTTTCTGCATAGATCCAGTCTTTTTGCCAATCTGCAGTCATGTGGTCGAAGGTTTTTATTTTGTATCTATTTTCGTTTAAAATGGAGACAACCTCTTTTTTTGTTCTAAAAATTTCCCCATCTCCTCGGTTTGCCCTAAAATCATGACAAGATACAATCAATCTTTTAATTGGTGTGAAGTCCTGAATCTCTTTGAGTACCCACTTTTCTGAACCTTCAATATTCATTTTTAGTAAGTCTATTTGGTCGATCTTATATCTTTTGCAAAATGAGTCCCAACTAAGAGTGGGAATTTCAATGTATGGCTTGCCGTTTGAGTTTACCTCGAGATACATAAAATTACTAGATAGTTGGATCTTGTTTTCATTTGAAATTGCGAAAGGAACTGCGATAAAATTGTCCGAAATTTTATTAAAAGTGTTTGCCAAGCATTCATAAACAGAAGGTTGAGGTTCGATACCAATATATCTTACATTAGGAGAATGTTTATGAATATAGACTCCCTCTTCCCCATATCCAGTCCCAAAGTCAACAACGGTATCTGTATTTTTAGGTTTGTAATAATGATAGATGATTTCCTCGCAGCATTCTATTATTTTAGATTTCTTTTTGAAATGCTGAGGGTGCCTAATATAGATAAAATATTGGTCAAATTTATATTTGTAAAATCCTATATTTCGGTCAAAAACACCCAAAGTAGACCAACGGATTTTTTGTTTTTGTTTTTTTAGAGATTTTAACATTCTAAAATCCTTTGAAATTTTTCAAAAGTTCAGAGTCTGAAGTTTTGTGTTCTTTTTTGGAACCTATGAAATAAAAGGAGGAGGAGGCGTTGTAGGTCTCATTTCTATCCTTGAAAAATAGATCGGTGTATTTAAAGGGAAAAGCTAAAAATTTTGATAGAAAATTAAGAATTTTCCTTTGATTTTTGGTTCTTCCAAAACTTCTAAAAAAATAATTTATGGACCATGCCAATGCAGTTCCTGGACCACTACTAGGACCGCTTTTAAGTTCACTAAAATTCCTAAATAACCGATTGTGACCTAAGTGAGTGAATCGAGTGAAATCATATTTAGCCATGTGGACTTGTTGCATGAATGGGGTGTCAGAATAGACCAATCCATTCATTTTTAAGACTCGATATATTTCATCGACGCATTTTTGTGGCTCCAGAACATGTTCAAGAACGGCTTGGACAATCACTGCATCAAATGTGTTTGCTTTGAAAGGCAAGTCATGACAGTCGGCAATTATCCTCGTCTGAGGACCATGCGAAACATCACTACCGATAATATTAAAGTCCTCATTGTAAATTTTATCCGTTCCGAAGCCTTGGATACTGCCTCCTATTACTAATATGTCAGATTTGGGTTTCAAAAGTTTAGCAATAAAATCAAAATTATTTTTTGCAGATTGATTGAGTGTTACTGAAGGAATGAGTTTTTTGATCTTTTTAGTAAGTTTTGATTCTGTTTTAAAGGTAGTATCTCTAATTTTCAAAAAGTCCTTAGTGTTAAAAAGGCTTTTATTGTTGTTAATTAAAATAGGAATTCCATCAACAATTGGATAGGTTTCTTCCTCAACTGTCAGGGAGTTGTCTCCTGATATTCTGAGTGATTTTTGTGAAAGGGGTGATATTAATCTTGCCTGAATATGCTTTGGTAAATGCATCTTTAATGGATTCAGTTGCAATCAAAAAAATAGGGTGGATTATCAAATAAGATCATAAGAACATCTATAAATAAGTTTTTATGTTATAGCAAGTTTGACTAATATCCTACACAAATTAGTAGGTCCTAATTTGTTGTAGAGAGTTGAAATGAGAATGGTGTTGGTATCTTAAAATTTACTGAGACCAGGAAAATACATATTTTCTAATGTCTCATCTTTTTTTATGTTCCGTCTAGGATCAAAATCTTTACTCAAAATCCAATTTGAATTGCCAAATGTATTTTTTGAAAGAGAGTCAGAAGGATAAAAGAAAATTTCTAATTTACTGGAATGGTTTTTAAGCCATCTTTTTAAGATTTTTTCGCGATAAAATTTATGATTTTCTGTGATCAAAAATATTTTTTTATCATTGTCTTTGATAAGGCCTTCTAAAAATTCAATGACATCTAAAGGTCGGATTTCGTCTTCATAAATTAAAAAGTGAGCGCCTATGCCAACGTCAGGTTTAGCTGATATTCTTTTAAAAGTAAATTCTTCTGATTTATCATTTATATCAAGCGAATTGTCTAAATTTTTGGATGTATCAAAATGAGATCTACATTTTTGCATTCCATTGATATCAAGCCAGTAAATTTCAGCGTTTTGACAATTGGATTTATTTAATAAAATTGGGTAATGTTTTCTCAACCACTTTTTTTGTATTCTTGTTAAGGGATTCGTTGTGGATTTGATGGGTTTTGTTGGATTCAACCCCCACCACTTGAGATACTCATTGATCTTTCGTTTTGATAAAAACAAATCATATTCTTTCTTGATCAAATCCTTAACAGAAACTGTATCCCACAAAGCAAAATCTAGTCCTAACTGATTTGGAGCATGATCTGCAATCAATTTTAAAATTTCAGCACTTTTGCTTAGTTCTAGTTTTCTTGAAATTTGAGGTATCCTACCTTGACGGCAAAAGTCTAAAGCATTGATATTCGATGATTCAATAAAGAATTTTTCCGATTCCATACCAAATGTTTCAGACTCATTATAAGACAAGTCTTTGGGTGTGAAATTTGCATCCTGAGTCAGAATAATCTTATCCAGATTTACACCGTCTTTTCTCATCCAAACACTCAATGTGTGCTGTCCTGGTTCTTGGATGGAAAATGCCACAGAATCTTTTCCTTGGATCACATTATTTCCCCATTTCCACTCCCCATTAGTGCTTGAACCCATGGCTAATCCACCCTCAGAGAGTAAGTTACCGTCAACCCCTACATGGATTGCGTTGTCTTGATTGGTTGCTCCTAAAGTTCTGACCCAAACGTAATAAGTTCCAGAAGTTTTAAAATGTATATTGTAGTCTAGTCTAGGACCATTTAAAATGTCTGTATTAGTGTTGATCCCAATGTTTTCAATAGCTTGCACAGCAGATCCACTTGCGCCATCAATTTTATAGTTTATATCCCAGTAACTGGCTGAAGCCTTTCCACTGCCTATTCGATCATCGGTGAAATTTTCAGCCTCTATAACCAGCATTCCATTGTTTTCTAAGAATCCTAATTCTGAAAAACCACTTGTTATTGCGGCTCTAGTTTTTGAATACACGGAATCTCCTATTTTATTTACGGCCTTCAATCTGTATCGATATTTGGTATTCATCTCAAGATTTGAATCTCGGTAAAATCTGATTGAAGCGTCAATATCTGAAATGACTACGTTCCAGGTTCTAGATCCTTTCTTTTTGCGCTCAAGAATAAAACTTTTAGCTAAAATCGAATTTTTCCAACTTAAATCAATACTGTTATTAATGAAATCAGTGGGTTTTACTACAGTGAATTTAGGGGCGCCAGGTTCTACAGGAAACATTGGGGATTCCTCAGGTCCCTGGTTGCTAGAAAGATTTTTGTAAGGCAAATCCTCTGCTAAACTTAAAATGAACTTATCCACGGAAACGCCATCCTCTCTCATCCAGAGATTGATAGTATGTATACCCGGAGTTGAGATATTGACAGAGATTCTTCTAATTTCACCTTCTGTTGAATACATGTATCTATTCCAAAACCACTCAGGGTTATAATAACCAACTCCATAGGTTCCGAGAGTAAATGGGGAACCATTTAGACCCACATGAAAAGAATCACTTTTGTCGTCGGGTCCTTGTGTGCGAAAATAAATATACCAGTTACCAGCAGTTGGAAAATGGATTCGATAGTCAATCCTTGGAGATGAAAAAATATCATTTGTTGAAAGTCCTAAATCTGGCTTAGGACTCATTGCTGATCCACTGCTATCAGGTAGAGTGGTGTCTTCTTGCCAGTAAACTTCATCATATTTGCCTATCCCACTCAAGTTGAGATGATAATTTTCGGATTCAACAACGATGTCTTCACCTGAATTAACAATGTAATAAGAGAGATAACTCAATTTCGCCTCTTCGGAATATGAAGATTCACCAACTTCATTCAAAGCTTTCAAGCGGTAGGAGTGTTTTTCTTCAAAATCAATGTTTGTGTGGTAGAACGTGGATGCATTTTCTGGCAATTGAGCCAAAAATCTCCATGGTTCGTCTTCACTTTTGTATTCTAAATGATAACTTGATTCATTCAATGAATCCTCCCATTCTAAAAAAGCATTCAAATTTTCATCCCATGTGACCAGAAGATTCTCTGGTGCTAAAGGAAAATTTTCAGAATGTGGAAATGCGTCCGGACCTTTTCCTGAAAGGGTGAGGTCACTTTCTTTTGCAAGAATAAGTTTATCCAATTGAACGCCATCCTCCCGCATCCAAACATTAATCGTATGCTTTCCTGATGATGGTATTTCAATGAAAAATCGGATTTTTTCATCGGTTAAATAAAAATAACGTTGCCAATACCAGTCTCCAAAGTAACCAATACCTCGGTAACCAGCAGTCAACAAATCCCCATTGAGTCCCATGTGAACTGTGTCATCAATATTTGAAGGGCCTGAAATTCGTAGATATACATAGTATTTTCCTGGAGATTCAAAATCAATTTCATAGTCTAGACGCGGACCAGTAGTTCGGTCTTTTGTATTGATATTATTATTTGGGAGTGCTTCCAACCCCACTTCTCCGCTAACGGAATCTGAAAAGGACGACCAATAACTAGACACTGCTTCTCCATATCCGTCATGATTGTAGGAGTAATTCTCAAGATCAATGACAACAAGTTCTTCATGTTCTTTGTAGAAACCATTGCTAACAGGAACGTAGTAGGAAACCTCAGATGAGTAACTGGAGTATCCCGATTCGTTCCCAGACTTTATTCTGTAAAAGAATTTCTTTCCAGCCTGTAAATTTTTGTCAGTAAAAGATGTACTGTTTTCTTCAAGTATTGACACTATGTCCCAATCACTTTCATCCAATTTCCTTTCAATGACATAGAATTTTTCATTGTGGGTGTCCTCCCACTGAATATTTACATTGTTTATTTTGGGGTTAGACAAGATTACATTCTGAGGAACAAATGAAGGCTGACCTTGAAATGAAATCCAATCTGGTCCCAGATCCGAGGGGATAAAGTTATGGTTTTTTGTTAAAATGATTTTGTCAACAACGACACCATCTTTTCGCATCCACAAATTAAAAGTATATCGACCCGAGCTGGGAATATTGAATTCAACAGAAGATTTTCCATTGATGACATGTTTGCCCCATTTCCAAGTTCCATCCGTGCTTGCGCCCATGGCATATCCACCCTCAGATAAAATTTCCTCATCGATTCCTGCATGCACAGCATTGTCTTGAGAACTCTCACCCTTTGTCCGCAACCATACTATGTAATTACCAGCATCTTTAAAGTCGATCGTGTAATCCAGTCTGGGGCCGTTGAGTTGGTCACGAATTGTAGTTGTTCCTATATTGGGCTTGGCAACCACTGCTCCCATGCTGGAACCAGAGATAGAATCTATTTTTTCCCAATAATTGAGCAAGGCATTGTTAGAACCCGAATAGGTATTTGAGTAGTTTTCAGCCTCGATAACAATTGAATCCCCTGTTTGATAATGAATGGTGTCTGGTTTGCTTTCATCGTCAAAAGGATTCGTACCGTTGAGAATCTCATAGGAATCCGAAAAGGAGTCCGAATCAAAATCAGAAAAATAGAGTGGATATTTACTGAAAGTAAAATCATCCAAGTATACAGGACCAAGATCGCTTCCAAAAATAACGACTTGTCCAGATTTGTGATGATTTAGATTTAAATTTGATGCAACTAGAGTTTGATCGAGCCACACAGACCATTGCTTCGTGTTGGAAAGATCTAAAAGGAAGGTGAACCTTAGAAAGGAGGTTGATTGTTTTTGATCCGTTAATGTAAAGGTAACTCCTGTTCTGAGTTTTTCGAGTTCGTTATTCTCGTTTGTATCATAGACAATAATTTCTGCTTTGTTGTCTCCAAGGGATTCAAATGAAATGATAGCTCCATGAATGTTGATTGATTCATCACTCGTAAAAGAAAGCAGATTAGGTCTTAAATAAAAATCTGTAAAAAGAGTGGAAGTTTCGGAGGTAAAATTTCTTCTTATTTCAGTGACTGGTATAGAACCACTAGATGATAATTGGACAGACTGAAAACCATCTTGAGTTTCCAAATTACTAACAATGGCAGAACCGTTTGATACAAACCAATTGGAATTAGGTAGTAGAAAATCGCCTAGAAAATAACCTGATGATGATTCAAAATCAAAACTTTCATAACTGAGATGTTGCGAAAAAGAAAGCTTTGTAAAAAATAAAGAAATTAAAAGTTTAAAAAATAAAATTCCGTACTTCATGGCTGCAAGCGTTCCAGACTAGAACACCGCAGGGAAATGGAGGTTGATGTTGATTAATATTTTTAAGTTTCACAAAACAAATTGTGATTAAAAATAGAAATTTTTCAAGATAAATTTAGAAAAAACTGAAATTTTTATTTTTTGTTTGAATCAATCAAAAGAATTATGAATCACGAACGATTTGTTTTTGTGCCTCTTTTTCTTCTTCAAGAATCGCAATTTGGTCTTGGAGTTGTTTGCGTATATTTTGGGCCTCTTCTTGTTTTCCAGACTGTTCCGAAGCGGTGATTTGTTTTTCTAAAAAGATTCTTTTTTCAGCAACCTTGGCTTGAAACTTAGATTCAATTTCGGCGATTTGATCTTTTTGGTCTTGGGTCAATTCTTTGAGAGCTTCTCCATCTGAGAATCTTTCCATTGCTAATTCGTAAGCGCTTTTCATAGGTCTGTTTGTATCTATTTTTTGGTTTGTGGAGAGTAATCTTTAACAAACACCCATCTGATCTACAATTCTGTTCAGATCTTCAGTTCCAAAATACTCGATGGTAATTTTTCCTTTTTTATTGGAGTGGGCTAGGGATACTTGAGTGTTCAGGTGGGACGACAGTTTTTTTTCGAGACTTTGCAGTGCTAGAGATTCAGAACTATTTATAGTAGCGTGGTTTGTTTGCTTTCGCTCTTTGCTTCTTTTGGTCTTTCGAACCTCTGTTTCAGAATCTCGCACAGAGAGGCTTTTTTCTATTATCAAGCGAGCGAGTGCACTCCTTTGAAAATTGTCATCTAAACCTAGCAAAACTTTTGCGTGACCGGTTGAGATGAGGTTTTTGATAATTAGATTTTGCAAATCGCTGTCTAATTGTAACAGCCTAAGTGCATTTGTGACCGCGGATCGACTTTTGCCCACTCGCTCGGCCACT
>MDTC01210389.1_pt1 | contig 23124 bp, 22 predicted proteins | sample 811181 | NCBI WGS metagenome assembly MDTC01 (sample SAMN05326644, study PRJNA326480) | marine metagenome | isolation source: seawater | place: Pacific Ocean: North | collected 2011 | reverse complement strand
ATAATACGCAGGTGAATATCACTAAAATAAAGAATTCAGCTGCAAAAGTAGCGAGTAGATTGCGGGGTTTATCTGCTCGCGACCTATTACCTTTCTTGCTGACTTTCTTATTTACTTTCGTGCAGGGTGCTGGATTAGTCCATAACCATGACGGTGATCTGCAACAGGAATTTGACTGTAATATCTGTCTAAAAAACGGTTCAAACAATGATATCGCCAGTAGTACAGGGCATTATATCAAATTTCAAAGGCTTTCAGTCGGATTTTCAGAGCCAATAGCGCTGGCCCCGCTCTATCGGATAGTTCCTACCAAGTCTCGTTCTCCTCCTAACGCATAACTCAAAAATTTATTTTTAATTTTCGTTACATAACATAGTTGCTCGTATAGGGCGGCCGTGTTTTTTTAGCTTATTGCATAAAAAAGTATTCGTATAGGAGCAACCGATGGGGCTGCCTTTTAGACATTCAAAACTATCAATATGTATAGGTGTAATTTTAACCACTGGCTATCAAGTAAATGCTGCTGAACAAGCCCATAACGAAGATATGTTAGAGGAAATTGTTGTTACTTCAGCGTTTAGGACGTCTGAAGCAGAGACGGCTATGCCGATAGGTATTCTGGCCGGTGAGGCGCTTAGAGAGAAAGCTGCCAATTCTCTAGGAGACACGCTGAAAAATGAAATCGGGGTAGCGGTTGCTTCCTTTGGTACCGGTGTTGGTCAGCCCATTATTCGAGGTCAGGGTGGAAACCGAGTTAGGGTTCTTGAAAACAGCGTTGGTGTGATAGACGCTGCTGCTGTGAGTCCCGACCATGCTAATGGGGTTGAAGCTCTAGTAGCCGATCGAATTGAAGTTGTTCGCGGGCCCGCCTCACTTCTCTATGGTAGCGGTGCAATCGGCGGTGTCGTGAATGTCATCGATAATCGAATTCCTACTCGGCTTACTGAAGAAACTGAGTTCCAGATTGAGCAGAGCCACAACTCGGTTAACGATGAAGACAAGACTGTTTTTCGCTTGGACGCATCAAGTGGGTCTTTTGGTTTTCATCTCGACGGCTTTAAACGAAAAAGTAACAATGTTGAGGTAGACGGCTTTGCTGTTGATGAATTTGCTATGGAAGAACTGGAAGAGCATATCGAAGAGACTCTTGGCATGCATCACGATGATCACGACGACGACCATGATGAACACGAGGGAGAAGAATTCACCAACACAAACGGATTCATCGGTAATTCTGATTCTAAGGCATCAGGCGGTACTGCAGGCTTTTCATATGTTACTGATCGCGGTTTTGTCGGTTTCTCGGTAAGTGAATTAGATAATGAGTATGGCCTTCCTCCTGGCGCCCACTCTCATGGCCACCATGAAGAAGAGCATGAAGAAGGTCACGAAGAAGTGGAGTTCGTTCGACTGGATCTTGAACAGACTCGCTATGATTTCAAGAGCGGATTAAGTTTTACTAGTGGCTGGGTCGAAAGCTTAAGTGCCGATATCGCTTTGACCGATTACCAGCACGGCGAGGTTGAATATTTTGAAGACGGGGGTAGTGAGGTAGGGACGCTTTACGAATCTGAGGGTTACGATAGTCGGTTTACTCTTACCCACGCGCCCATGGGAGATTGGACTGGTGTCTGGGGGCTGCAATTGTCAGATACAGAATTTAGCGCCACTGGGGAGGAAGCCTTCATTCCAAAATCTGACATAACCTCACTTGGGCTATTCGCCTTAGAACGATTTACCGGCACGAATTACACTCTGGAGTTAGGGGCACGTTACGAAAATAACGAAATTGATGCGGGATTGTCTTGTGACTATGATGACTCATCATCTAGCATCAGCAGCAACCTGCTATATGACTTGAACGACGAGTCAAACTTTTTATTTGGTATTTCCCATTCACAAAGAGCCCCTCGGGTTGAGGAGCTATTTTCAAATTCCTCTAACGTTGAAAGTCCATGTGCTCTCATTGATCACGACGATCATGATGATGAGTTGGTCTTGCATGCAGCGACTAACCTTTTGGAGATCGGAAATGCAAATCTTGACTCAGAAACATCTACTAACTTTGAGATTGGCTATCGAAAGCACTCAGGATCATGGACTGGCGAGATAAGTGCTTACTATAACAATATAGATGACTACATCTTTTTGGATATTACCGGCGAAGAAGTCGAAGAGCAGGAGGTTGCTCGGTATACCGCGCGCGATGCAACATTTAAGGGAATTGAGGCGCAAGTTAGCTATAATATATTTGAGTCTTCGGGAAATAATGCAGTGCTGACTGTTTTTGGTGATATGGTAGAAGCAGAATTTGACAAAGGCGGTAAGGTTCCAAGGATACCTTCTTCGAAATTAGGTGCAGAGATTCGTTACTTTGGTAACGATTGGAGCGCGCATGTGCATGTAACTCGTCACGGAGAGCAAGATGATGTCAGTCGTCTGGAACTGAAAACAGACGGCTACACTCTTCTGTCAGTCTATGCGGATTATCACTTGCAAGTTGGTGATGGGAGCGAGGTAAAACTTTTCGTTCTAGGTGACAATCTTCTTGACGAGGAGATTAGAAACCATACTTCGTTGCTTAAGAACTATGCGCCAGAACCTGGCAGAGCGATAACGCTAGGATTGCGTTACAAGTTTTAGTAGGAGGCTTCTTCTTGACTTGCTTCTGCGGTTGCGTCGGCAACCGCAGACGGGACGAAGTCACCTTCGAAGCTAACTAATTGGTCATCGATACTTGAAAGTCTAGAATTTGGTGCCGAAGGCCGGACTTTAACAGTCTTTATAATCAATAGCTTACGTTGATTTATACGATATACCCATCAACCTACCCATCATAACCGTTAGCTCAGGTCGCCTTTTACCCCCCTAAATTATCATTAATGGGTGACCCTGCATATAAGGGTCGGGGGCTTTCCCCCTCCCTTAATAATTACAGTTGCCAACCCCATACTTAAAAGTTAATTTCAAAAAAAACTCCAATTTCTGGAGACCAATAGGGAATCTGGGCCATGATCGCATTATTTGATTTGAACAGCTCTTTCGAGTTTGACCCTAAAATTGACCGATGGTGGTCAACAAAACCTCCTGAGTTATCCTCTGTAGCAAGAACGTGGTTTGAGGTTATGAAAATGTGTGGGCCTGATGTCAGAGAGAGTCTGCACAATGGCTATCCCGCCGCCTGTTTGGATGTGTACCCCTTCGCTTACGTTGACGCGTTTAGGTCACATATCAATGTCGGACTTTATTGTGGTGCCTTTCTTCCAGATCCACAGGGGATTCTTATCGGCACGGGTAAACGAATGCCCATGTCAAAGTCAACCTCGATAACCAAGTTGATTCCGAAGCGTTACAAAAGCTTATCGAAGGCTCCTATCAAGATCTTAAGATTAGGCTTTCTGAGAAATAGTATTTAGTGGATTTCATGCTAAAGATCAAACTTGATGCATACTAGGAGTTGGTGTTAGTGGGCAGGCGATGGGTGACCTTATGACTCAACGTTACGTCTTAATGCCTTGAATACTTTTGTTTCCCAAGGTCTTAGCGTTAACAACATACTCATGCCCTTTTTTTTTGATTGATAGGCAGCTTGGCATCTTCCAAATGCAAATCATTCAATTCGTCCGCTAATTTGGTAATCCTATTTTTAATTATCTCAATTGATTTGTCCGAAAGGGATGAACTAGCAAAGATACGTGATTCGTGTTGATGATCAAACTTAGATTCAAAGAATTCTGATTGTAGCTGTTTCTCAAAAAAGGTTTCTATCGGCCCGGACTTGATCCAGCTAAATTTTCTGGAAATGAGAAGCGTATATTTATTCCCTGGTAACACATTGATTAGTTTCATCCTGTCCAGTTTAGCCATAATATTAATACCATTGTGCTCCGTAAAATCGTAAGCTGTGATTATTTCTTCAAAAGTCCAACCATTGAACAGACAATGAGCAAAACACAATAGCCTTATGTCACCAGCAAGTTCTTCTTCTTGCTTCAGCGTGAGCTGATCTATCTTTTGTGATTCTTGTTCGATTAGAGCAATCAAATCCAAAAGATCGATTCCAAGGAAATCGGAGATTTTCTCAATTCGTTTGAGCGTGAAGTTTCCTTCAGCAAACAATCGTTTGATACTAGCATGCGAAAGAGAAAGCACTTCCTTTAGATCTGCGTAGCTCTTCCCCTGATGTTTTAACTCAAGTTTGAGGGCGCCTATCAGTTGATCACTCTGACCCATAACAATACCCCACTCCATCAGACAGTACTTTCATAGCCCATCTTATAGTCAATTTATCTAGCCCATCAGAATATTGCAATATGCAGGATATCGAAGTACATAGATACAAAGTGGATGATGGAGGGGGTGTAAGGTAGGGATTATTAATACTGACAGTCGCATACAGTGCTACTTGCAGGATTGTGCTTGTATCGTTTTCTATCCTGCGTACTATCAGGCCAGCTGTTTGACCCAATACATTAAAAATTTAAGGAGTACTCCATGCGCAAGTGGTTGCCGCTTCTCCTCATCACTCTTTGTCAAAGTGCTATCGGGCTGGACGAATCTGAGTTATCAACCTATCTAGAACAAATTCTCGAAGAAAGGAATATTCCTGGTCTTCGTGCTGCTATTCGTACCGTCGATGGAAATATTATTAGTTCAGCAGTAGGTCTTGCTGATAAAGAAGCCGATATTCGATTGACGAACGATGTCGGCATGCCTGGGGGAAGTACAGGCAAAACTTTTGTCGCGGTACTCACCATGATGCTAGTAGAAGAGGGCATCTTATCAACTGACGATCTGGCTTCTAAATATTTAGGGGATAGGGAATGGTTTCACGATTTGCCAAACGCTGACGAGATTCGAGTAAAACATCTGTTATCCCACTCCTCCGGCGTTCGAGATTATATGGACAGTGTACGCTGCAATATTTCTTCCATATGGCGCATTCTCAGAACAGGCAGTAATAAATTTGAACCCGAAGAATTAATTAATTGTGTATTGGACCGCAATCCGTTATTCCCCGTGGGCGAGGGATTTTATTACACAGATACTGGTTATCTTGTGCTTGGTCGATTGATCGAAGCAGCCTCTGGGCGAGAATATTACGATTTACTGCAAGAAAAGATTTTAGATCCGCTGGAGTTGCATCAGATCAGGCCGCAAGACAGAGAACTACTGCCGGACATTACACCAGGCTATGCTTCCGGTGCGCGTAACCTGCGCAAAGATGGCACCGCAAAGTACAACCCCATGAGCGAATGGACCGGTGGTGGGCTTGTCACTAACCCGACAATGCTTGTTAAGTTTTACGGTGCATTAGTGGAGAATCGCATTGTTTCACAAAAAACCTTGGATCAAATGCTAGAAGGCGAATGGCAGAATCCAGAAGATCCGAGTTTTCATTATGGGTATGGGCTATTTGTCTACAACAATTCCAGTTCTTTTGGACACGCCGGTATGTGGCCTGGTTATAGGACTCATGTAATTCACTATCCGGAGACACGCACCACTATTGCTGTGCAATCGAATCGAGATGGTAGAATCGATTTGCCTTCCGTGGTCGCAGGCATTAACAGTAGGGCTACTGATGTCTCTAACCCGCCACAAACGAAGTTCTAGCCCCCTTAATCCATCCAGCCGACAGACCAAGACAAAAGGACGAAGCCCATGGGCGAGGTCGTACAACTCAGTAATTATCGAAACTCTCCAATAGACAAGTCGGTGGATAATGGTGCTGATAGCCTGGTTCCTATTGAATTTGCGATAGGTAACAATGATCGAAACGCCTGTATTGCCAAGATCGCCGAGTATGGTGTGGGGTCCATTCACATCCGTGTGTTCAATGAAGAGCCGCGTTCTCTGTTATATCTGGTGGGCGTCAATGATGCGATTTGCCTGAATAAGCGAATTCTCGAAATGGAAGAATTTTCTGACGAGGAGATTGCTCAACGCATCGACCTTATACAGATGCTCGAGAATATGGATCTCTCCACGATGGATTGTATGTGGGATTCCTTTGCCCTGCAGGATCAGCACTCCACCTCCTAGCCGGTTAATCCCGAGCTGCCCTGAAGTTTCCCTCTATGTCCCGATCTGCGTCTGTTCGCCGTAGGCCAGTGGGAGTAGTTGCAGAGCCAGGTCTGCCTGGTCAGATAACGTGAATAAGGCGTTTCGGTCCACCGCTTGAGTGTCCAGTATGGTCAATAACAAGCTGTGTGGATTTTCTTCAGCAATGCCATTGGCAAAGGCCAGGAGTTCGGCTGGTTTTTGCTTCCCGTCGATGTGCTGCAGTACACCGCTTGCGGATGCAATTTCGGTAGCGCTGCGCAGCAGGTACGTTCTTTTTTTTGGTGAGCCCCGATAATACATGCGTGCCACTACTTCCTGGCCAGTATAACAGCCCTTTTTAAAGTCGATTACGCCGGAAAGGTCATAATTGAGCAATTGTGGAGTGTACTGGCCGGCGTGTGCTGCATCGATATGCACAAGGCCGGCGCATATGTCCTCGTAGAGCCAGCTTGACCAGGGGGCATTGACTGTCATATCCGGGTCGGATTGCAGATTTCCCGACTTCTCTTCATCGGGGCACCATAGCTCGAAGCGATCCACAACGCCGGAGATCTTGATGATGGAGATGGCTGCCGATTCAGTAACGGCATCATCCTGTGCGGGAACCTCACCAAACTTCTCCGCAAGCAGGCCCGCTGCATCGGTGCCTGAACAGCCTAGTATCAGTGGTAATTTCTCCAACACCTGCAATTCGACCTTGGAGAAAACGGCGTATTTGGCCAGGGTGTCGACAATGAGCTGCGCGAGCTCCGGCGCAGTCTGTAGCAGACAGTCCTCGCCACGCAGCAGAACCCGAAAATCAGCGATCACTCGCCCCTTGAGATTACACAGGGCACCGCTGAGACTGCGCCGCGAACTCAGCAATTGCATGTTGCAGCTCACCTGACCCTGAAGAAAGGCGATAGCATCAGCTCCGCTGACCCTCACGAATTGATAGTGGGATAGATCGACTATTTGCATGTTGCATTCTCAAGCTAAAGCAGGAATCCTGGTCAGATAATAACCTAACAATCCCATTTCGGCACATCGCAATCGAACCCGTTTAAGTTATCATCCAATGACGTCCTCTAAACTCTAATCACAGCGAAGCTTTTTATGCAGGAATTCGATAAACGGGAAATATTCTGGCACAGCAGACGCGGAATGTTAGAGCTCGACCTGTTATTGGTGCCATTCGCCCGCGACGTATTTGATTCGCTCTCTCGCCAAGAGCAAGTGTTATATAACGAATTATTGGCCGAGGAAGATCAAGATCTGTTCAGCTGGCTGATGGGACGTGAAGAGCCTTCCCGGGCTGAATTCAAATCCATAATCGCGCTGATTCTCGCGCACAATAAGCAGACCGACTAGACTGATAACTAAGGGCCCTAACGCCTTGCAGGGCTTGGGGCATTCGATGTTGAGTCTGGATATTAATCATTCCGCTATGGAATTTGCCCTGGCAGTAGTGAGCCACGTGGCAGCGCTGTTGGCATTAACGCTCATCGATCTCCCTCTTTTGGTGTTATCGATACTGGCATTGTTGATTGGCTTTAGTTTGTGGCACTACTCGCTTAGTGCCATGCCGGGCAATGATTCCCGGGTACTCAGTGTACTTATTCGCAGTACGGACTGTGTTTTAAGATATCGAGCTACGGAATTGGCTGTGAGTCTGCCCAGGGCTGAATATTACAGCGAGTTCCTGCTGGTCCTGGTGTTCAGGGTAAGCGATTCGAATTCAGGGCGATGCATCAGGCTTAACCTGCTACCGGATTCCCTGAGTGAGGATCATGACCGCTGCCTGCGCCGCTTGCTGCGCTTCGATTGTCACAATTGATCGGGCACCAGAATAGTGTCGCTGGAAGTGGCATCGGTCTGCGGATAATCCAGGGTGAAATGCAGCCCGCGACTCTCCTTGCGCTTGAGTGCGCAGCTGATGATTAATTCCGATACCAGCGCCAGATTGCGTAACTCCAGGTTGTCGTTGCTTACCCGGTGTTTGATGTAATAGTCCCTGACTTCTTCCCGTAACAGTTTGATGCGGCGGTCGGCGCGGTTAAGCCGCTTACTGTTTCTGACGATGCCCACGAAATCCCACATGAAGCGACGAATCTCATCCCAGTTATGGGAGACCAGCACCTCGTCGTCGGAATCGCTTACACGGCTCTCATCCCAGGGATTGATGCTCTCGGTGAACCCGGTAGTCTCAAATTTCCGTTGAATGCTCTCGGCAGCGCCAAAGGCGACGACGAAGCATTCCAGCAAGGAATTGCTGGCCATGCGATTGGCGCCGTGTAAGCCGCTGCAGGCTGTTTCTCCGATGGCATACAGGTTGCCGATATCTGTCTCGCCCTGTTGATTAATGACCACACCACCGCAGGTGTAATGCGCCGCCGGCACCACGGGAATGCGATCTTGGGTAATGTCGATGCCAAATTCCAGGCAGCGGGAGTAAATGGTCGGGAAGTGTTCGCGTACAAATTCCGCTGGCTGGTGGGTTATATTGAGATAGACGCAGTCACAACCCAGCCGTTTCATCTCATAATCGATGGCCCGCGCCACGATATCGCGCGGGGCTAACTCCTCACGCTCATCAAAATCGGCCATGAAGCGCGAACCATCCGGCAGCTCCAGCTTGGCGCCTTCTCCCCGTAACGCCTCTGTGATCAGAAAGGACTTGGCATGGGGATGATAGAGACAGGTCGGGTGAAACTGATTGAATTCCATATTGGCAACCCGGCAGCCGGCGCGCCAGGCCATGGCAATACCATCACCACTGGCTCCGTCGGGATTGGTCGTATACAGGTAGGCTTTGCTGGCACCCCCGGTGGCCAGTGCCACAAACTTCGCTCGAATAGCTTCAACACAGTTGGTTTCCTGATTCAGGACGTAAACCCCCACGCAAACGCGCTGAGAACCGTTCTCGGGCGTTTGTGTCACTAAATCTACAGCGGTACAACTTTTCAGCAATTCGATGTTGGGGTGGTCCTGCGCGCGCCTCTGCAGGGTTTCAAATACAGCCTTGCCGGTGGCATCAGTCGCATGGATGATACGGCGGTGGCTGTGGCCCCCTTCCTGGGTGAGGTGCAGGGAGCTGAGTTCCGCGGCACTGCTACTGTTCTCAGCGCCAGGGCTGGCCACCCCCTCATGTCCTCCGTGGGCGGCCCTGGTCGTGAATGGCACACCCTGAGCGACGAGCCAGGCTATCGTTGCGGCGCTGTGGGCCACCATGTATTCGACAACCTGGGGATGACAGAGGCCAACACCTGCCACCAGGGTATCTTCCACATGGGAGTCGATACTGTCTTCGCTGTCCAATACCGCCGCTATCCCACCCTGCGCATAGAAGGTGGCGCCGTCTCGCAGACTGCCCTTGCTGAGCACCGTAACCCTGGCAAATTCGGCGCTTCTAAGCGCCAGCGTCAGGCCAGCGGCGCCACTGCCGATGATTAGGATGTCGGTATCTGTGGCTAAATTAACAGCGGATGTAGTCATGGAAGCTGTTGGCAACTCATTGTATTAATTCACGTTGTGGCTTGTTTGAGGGACAGGAACGAAGCGGATTCTGCCTCTGCTAGGCAGGATAAGCAAGTCCAGGCGCCAGACTCCTGCAGAGTAGTCTTGCTGTAAGCAAGCGGGGTCTCGCTGTAAGCGAGAGTGGCCGTTGCATTGATCCGAGCTCACTTAGTTTTACGGCGCTTTCACGAAACTGTAATAATGGCCTGTGGATCCTGTGAACTTTTGTCTGGGCTCACTGTCTATCACACGGGCGGTGCATTTGTTCCTGGTGTTGTGATCAGACCAAAGCATAAATGGAGTTGGAACAAATGGCGGAAGATACCGATCAACAGCTCGTTGACAGGGTCTTAAGTGGCAACAAGAACGCATTCAACATGCTGGTGTTGCGCTATCAACATCGGGTTGCGGCACTGATCAGCAGGTTTTTCCATGATCCACAGGAGGTGGAGGATGTTTGCCAGGAGGCGTTCATCAAGGCCTATCGGGCGCTACCGCTGTTTAGGGGTGATAGCGCTTTTTATACCTGGCTGTATCGCATCGCGGTAAATACGGCAAAGAACCACCTGGTCTCCCGAAATCGACGCCCGCCGGCGAGTGACCTGGACGTGGATGAAGCGGAAATCAGTGAAATCGGATCAGTTCTCAGGGAAATTGAGAATCCCGAGGGAAGCCTCGCAACCGAAAAGCTGAAACAGGCTATAACGGCTGCAATCGAGGAATTGCCGGAAGATTTGCGCACCGCCTTTACGCTGCGGGAATTCTCTGGTCTGAGTTACGAAGACATCACCGAAGTCATGGATTGTCCGGTGGGCACGGTAAGGTCCAGGATATTTCGTGCCAGGGAAGCAATCGACAAGAAGATCCGGGATTTGATTTAAAGAACCTAGGGTCCCTATTTATGCCATCGGGAACTGATATGTAATTCAGCTGTCTGAGATAGTCGCAGCAGTAGCAAATTTTGCAATGAGCCGCCTACAAGAATAGAAAATGCGCGCCAGTGAGTAGCAAAAGCAGTAAAGTGGTAGCGATATGATACGGGGAACGAGTATGAGCCAGTATGAGAAGGAGTCGTTATCTGCGTTGTTGGATAATGAAGCAGATGACCTGGAATTGCGTCGCCTGCTGCAGTCTATGGCAGACAATCCTGATCTCTGTGAGACCTGGTCGCGTTATAACCTGGCGCAGTCCGTGTTACATGATGCCGGGATGCCTGTCAGCCCTGCACTAAGTGCCCGTGTTAATCAGCAGCTACAGACTGAACCTGCCTTGTCGGCAGTTACTAAGACAAGCTCCGTTTGGCAGCAAACCCTGAGCAAATTCGCTATCGCGGCCTCGGTTGCCGCTGTTTTTGTAGTTGCCTTCCAGGCGACTCTGAACAATTCTTCGACTCCTGATCTGGTGCAACAGGAATCAGGCACCGCTGAGCAGCAAGCGCTCGAGGCCGGCACAGCTCTGGTCGTCGAGTCAGTCAATTTCGAGGTAGATCCGCAAGCTCAGCAGCGGCTGCTCAAATACATCGAAAGCGTGTCCTTCGATGAAGACGAGCCAGTCTTCACCGAACACATCCAGGATTCCCCGCTGTATCAGCTGGTCAACGAACTGCAAGCCAAGCCCTGATTCCGCTCACTTCCCTGCCCAATGCCTGCAGTCACCCCTGCAGACCAGCTGTTATCCGATGTTAGTATAGCGCCACATTATGCTAAAGTAGCCGCTTACTCAGCGATGGAGCCCCGTCAGGCTGCCGGGTAGCCAATGTCAAGACAGTCGATAAGTAGTTACAGCTAACAGTCACCAGGAGTTACCAGCAATTACAAATATGAATATTAACCCTAACAGGCTTGTAACACGCCTCCGGACCTCTCTCATAACGGTAGTGCTCGGCACAGGACTGGCGTCCAATGCAGGCGCTGCCGAGCTGCCTGACTTCGCGGATCTGGTGGAGAAAAATGCGCCTGCTATTGTTCACATTTCCACCGTGCGACAGGTTGAGTCGCGCAGGCCAATTCTGGATCCGGAACTAGAAGAGCAGTTGCGTCGTTTAAATCCTGGCGAGGAGTTGGATCTCAACATCGAAGAGTTGCCGGAGATGCGTCAGCGTGGCGCGGTCGGCTCCGGCTTTCTGATCTCGGCTGACGGTTATGTCATGACTAATAACCACGTGGTGGTTGGCGCCGATGAGATCAAGGTGACCCTGAACGACCGACGTGTGTTCGACGCTGAGGTTATCGGACTGGATGAACCTTCTGATCTGGCACTGCTTAAGATAGCTGCGGATGATCTGCCATTCGTTGAATTTGGTGATTCGGACGCCTTACGCGTCGGCGAGTGGGTGTTGGCTATCGGTTCGCCCTTTGGCCTGGAATTCTCCGCAGCAGCTGGCATTATCAGCGCGATGAGTCGATCTTCCCCGGGCCAATTTGTACGGGGGCGCTCAACCTACAATTACATGTCCTTTATTCAGACCGACGTTGCCATAAACCAGGGGAACTCCGGTGGACCATTATTTAATCTCGACGGTGAAGTTATAGGAATCAACTCGCAGATAGTGAGTAGCACCGGCGGCTCCAACGGAATCTCCTTCTCCATACCCAGCAATGTAGCCATGAACGTGGTAGCCCAACTAAAGGAAACCGGTAACGTTGAGCGCGGGCTGCTCGGCGTGCGCATGCAAGAAGTGGATTATGCGCTGGCGGAAATCTTCGGTATGGACCTTCCCCGTGGCGCCTTCGTCGATGAAGTGCAAGCAGATAGCCCGGCCGAGGTTGCCGGTATCCGCAATGAAGACATCATCGTGGATTTTAATGGGCACGAAATTGAATATTTCACCGACCTGCCATTCTATGTCGGCCAGTACCGTCCGCGCACGGAAGCCGAAGTTACCCTGTTTCGTGATGGAGAATACCTGACCAGCACTGTAGTGTTAGGTAGCTCACCGACCAATAGCGTGGCATCGGTGCAGCCGGAAATTATCATAGATCGGCGCAACCCACTGGGCTTTCGTGTGGTCGAGCTCAGCCGGGAGACTCGCCAGGTCAGGGGTGTTGCCGGTGTGCGCATCGCTGAATTAAATGACGGGCCAGGCAAGGAGGCGGGATTGCTGGTAGACGATGTCATCACGGCCCTGAACCGGCAGCAGATTACCTCGCCGGAACAGTTCGCCGATATAGCGGACAGTCTGCCGGAATCAGGATTCGTTTCGATCCGCATATTTCGTGAAGGTCAGGGAGGAACCACAAGGGCTCTGGAGCTTACACCCTGAACGATTGAAGCCATTATCTGGGGGCATCGGCAGTGCTCGAAGTGCAGATGTGGTCCGGTTTTATTGTCCTGACACTGTAACGTGAATCCTGTAGACTTGCCCCCTTGTTTTAGCCGGTCGACCTCCCTTTTGTGTATTCATCGCGTTCGCGACTAAGGAGCCATTGAGTTGAACAGCGGCTCCTTAAGCCACATTCGAAATTTTTCCATCATCGCTCATATCGATCATGGCAAGTCCACCCTGGCGGATCGCTTTATCCAGCTCTGCGGTGGCTTGAGTGATCGTGAAATGCAAGAACAGATTCTCGATAGCCTCGATATCGAGCGCGAACGGGGCATTACCATCAAGGCGCAGAGTGTAACGCTGCACTATGATGCCCAGGACGGCAACCGTTACCAGCTGAATTTTATCGATACTCCCGGTCACGTGGATTTTACCTATGAGGTGTCTCGCTCGTTGGCGGCATGCGAGGGGGCGCTGCTGGTCGTGGACGCCGGGCAGGGCGTCGAGGCGCAGTCGGTCGCTACCTGCTATACCGCGATCGAGCAAGGCCTGGAAGTCATCCCGGTTTTGAACAAGATGGACCTTCCCCAGGCGGAACCAGACCGGGTCCGCTTAGAGATTGAGGAAATTATCGGTATCGATGCAAGCGATGCGGTCTGCGCCAGTGCCAAGACCGGCATGGGAGTGGAGGAAATTCTCGAACAGATCATCGCCAAGGTGCCAGCGCCGATTGGTAATCGGGAAGCCGTTTTGCAGGCGTTAATAATAGACTCCTGGTTTGACAATTATCTGGGTGTCGTCTCCCTGGTTCGAGTGGTTGCCGGCAGCTTGAAAAAAGGTGACAAGATCATTGCCAAGACCATCTGCAAGTCCCATGTGGTGGATAGCGTCGGTGTGTTTACCCCCAAGCGGCATGAGACTGACAGCATGGGGGCTGGCGAGGTCGGCTTTGTAGTCGCGGGAATCAAGGATATTCACGGTGCACCGGTGGGTGACACGATTACCCTGGCCAGCACTCCCGAGGTGGGGGCGTTGGCTGGTTTTCGCAAGGTACAACCACAGGTCTATGCCGGCCTGTTCCCGGTTTCGTCCGATGATTTTGAAAATTTTCGAGACGCCTTATCGAAGTTGACACTCAACGATGCCTCCTTGCACTACGAACCGGAAAATTCCGATGCACTCGGTTTTGGATTCCGCTGCGGATTCCTTGGCATGCTGCACATGGAGATAATCCAGGAACGGCTGGAGCGGGAATATAATCTGTCGCTGATTACCACCGCGCCAACCGTGGTTTACCAGGTTAAAATGTTAAATGGCGAGGTACTCCTGGTTGACAGTCCTTCGCGCCTGCCAGCGGTTACTTCCATCGAGCAAATGCGCGAGCCGATCGTGATAGCCAATATACTCGTGCCTCAGGAATATCTGGGCAATGTCATAAGCCTGTGTGTGGAAAAACGCGGCGTTCAGAAAGACATGCTGTTTATCGGCAAGCAGGTATCGCTGAATTACGAGCTTCCCATGAACGAGGTGGTACTGGATTTCTTCGATCGGCTGAAGTCAGTCAGTCGTGGTTATGCATCCCTGGATTACCACTTTATTCGCTTCGAGGAAGCCAAGCTGGTGCGTTTAGATATCCTGATTAACGGTGATAAAGTAGATGCGTTGGCGCTAATCGTGCATCGTGATCGTGCTCAGTCTAAAGGCCAGTTACTTGTCAAGAAGATGAAAGAATTAATTCCTCGTCAGCTTTATGATGTAGCGATTCAGGCGGCCCTCGGTGGGCAGATAATATCCAGGCAGACCGTGAAGGCGCTACGTAAGAATGTCACCGCCAAGTGTTACGGTGGTGACATCACTCGTAAGAAGAAATTGTTGGAGAAGCAGAAGGCCGGTAAGAAACGCATGAAGAAAGTGGGCAATGTCGAGGTACCGCAGGAAGCATTCCTGGCAGTTTTAAAGGTAGATAGTTAAAAATATGGAGGTTTGCTAAATTAGTATGGACATCGATTTTGCCATAGTCCTGGTTTCGCTGGTCGCATTCTGCGGTGCGCTGTGGTTACTCGATGCCCTGCTTATTAAGAAATCTCGTGTGGCTGCAGTAGAGGATTACAAGCGCACGCAGGCCAAGGGTCGCTCCGACGAAGAAGTGGCCGCCGCCATCGAGGAATTGTCCACCGAACCGTTGGTTATCGGATATGCCAAGTCGTTCCTCCCGGTGCTGGTGATTGTGTTGATTCTGCGTTCATTCCTAATCGAGCCCTTTCAGATACCGACAGGATCAATGATCCCCACGCTTGAGGTCGGTGATTTTATTCTGGTTAACAAGTACGCCTATGGTGTTCGATTGCCGATCATTGGCACAAAAATCATGGATGTGGACGATCCCGAACGTGGCGAAGTCATGGTGTTCATACCGCCTCACGAGAACAAGCCCTATATTAAGCGAGTCATCGGACTTCCCGGGGATACGGTTCGCTACGAAGACAAGAACCTCTATATCAACGGTGAGTTAATTGACAAGGAGTACGTTGAACCCATCACGGTCGATACCAGTATTGGCGGTTTGGCAGGGACACTCTTTACGGAAACCATTAATGGCGTGGAGCACGCCACCCAGCATATCGATGCAGTGGGTCGGCGCCGAGCCCGGACTACCTGGGTGATACCCAACGGCCACTACTTTATGATGGGAGACAACCGGGACAATAGTAGCGACAGCCGGGAGTGGGGTGCCGTTCCAGAGCAAGATATAGTGGGCAAAGCAGTGGCAATCTGGATGCATAAGCAGCCAGGGCTGAATTTGCCAACATTTGCCAGAAACCAGAGAATTAACCAGTAATTTGCCATTCCTTCACCAGCTTGTGACGCCTGTAGCGGAATTAGCAGCCTAAAGTACTTAGATTGAGCGTTCGACATACCAGGTAAGATTAAGAAAAGCAGGTAGCTACAGCGACAGCAATGCGATGCCGATGAACTCCTCAAACCTGAGTCGAGTCATTTATGTTTAAGGTAGGCAGACGAGCCATGCACAATACAAACTTTACCAACTCACACCGACAACGCGGCGTATCGAAAATTGGTCTACTCATGCTGCTAGTCTTTATTACGGGATTTCTCACTGCCGGGCTGAAGGTAGCCCCCCTGTACGTGGACCATAATCTGATCACTGGCATCTGTCAGGAACTCATCGAAAACGGTGAGGCGGCCAACATGACGGTCAGCGATGTACGCAATCGGGTTGCCAATAGCCTGCGCATTAACAACGTGACCGGATTCGAACTTTCTAACATCGGCCTGCGTAGAGAAAACGGAGTACCGATTATCACAGTTGCCTACGAACGGCGCGTCGAGTTGATCGCCAATCTGAATGTGGTCGCGAAATTTGACAGCACTCTGCAATAAACTTATTCAGAGGCTCCCTAACATTTAATGGCGATCGATTTCGACAAACTCCAGGGACTGCTAAATCATCAATTCTCTGATCTGGAATTAGCTCGGCTCGCCCTGACTCACCGCAGTGCGAATAAGCTGAATAATGAGCGCCTAGAATTTCTCGGCGATTCATTATTGGGATATATCGTGGCTGAATCTCTATTTGTGCTATTTCCCGACGCGAGCGAAGGGCAGCTGAGTCGCATGCGCTCAAATATCGTCAATAAGTCAACACTGGCCGAAATAGCACAGCAACTACAGCTGAGTGAATTTATTCAGCTGGGCGCCGGCGAGCTTGAGAGTGGTGGCCGACAACGAGAATCTATTCTGGCCGATACCGTCGAGGCAATCATAGCGGCTATCTACTTAGACGGTGGAATGGATGCCTGCAAGCCCCTGGTTCGAAGCTGGTCGGAAACCAGGATGACGGTGGGTACTGAAAAAACCCTGCGGAAAGATTCCAAGACACGCCTACAGGAAACCATGCAAGCCCAGGGATTGGATTTACCCCTGTATGAAGTCACCGAGATCCTTGGTGAGGCACACCAACAGACTTTTAATGTGGAGTGTCGCGTGAGTCTGCTCGATCTGCCAGTGCACGGCACCGGTAGCAGTAAGCGAATAGCTGAGCAGCAAGCTGCCAGCAGGGCGCTTAAGAAGCTGGGAGAATCCCCTTGAGTTCCACCGGCCCGGAGGCAACTGTAAAACGGCATTGTGGGTATATTGCGATAGTGGGCCGGCCCAATGTTGGCAAATCCACGCTGCTGAATCATCTGCTGCGGCAGAAAATCAGCATTACTTCGCGCAAGCCACAGACTACTCGCCACCGCATCATTGGCATCAGCAGTGATGCCACCCATCAATGCATCTTCGTCGATACGCCGGGATTGCATTCCCAATTTACTAAGACCCTGAACCGGGTGATGAATGAGACCGTCATTAGCGTGATCAACGATGTCGACATGATCCTGTTCCTGGTGGAGCGCTTGACGTTCAACAACGAAGATGAGGCTGTGCTACAGGCTCTGCAAGACACCAGGGTACCCATACTTCTGGTAATCAACAAAGTAGACCAGCTGAACGAGAAGCATAGGCTGTTACCCTATATCAAAAAGTTGGCCGAGAAAGCCGGGTTTGCCGAAGTGGTGCCGGTTTCAGCGCTGGGTGGGCACAATCTCGATACTCTGGAAAACCTGGTCAAGCAATACCTGCCAGAAGGCAACTTTCTGTTTCCGAAAGATCAGGTAACCGATCGCAGTTCGCGATTCCTGGCGGCGGAATTAATCCGCGAGAAGGTCACGCGGCAGCTAGGGGATGAACTGCCTTACGAAGTAACCGTCGAGATCGAACAGTTCAAGCAGGAGGGTAAAATCCTGCATATTCATGGCCTGATCCTGGTGGATAAAAAAGGTCAGAAAAAAATCCTGGTGGGCAAGGATGGCGACCGGCTGAAGCACATCGGCTCGGCAGCCCGCGAAGAGATGGAACGTGCATTCGAAACCAAGGTCATGTTAAATCTCTGGGTCAAAGTGAAATCTGGTTGGGCCGATGACGAGCGCGCGCTACAAAGTCTCGGTTACATCGAGCCAAACTAGGGAAGCTAAATGAGCGACCCGATCTAAACACCATGGAATCCCGTGTCTTATTGCAGCCAGCCTACGTGCTGCACCGAACTCCTTTTCAAAATACCAGCCTGCTGGTGGATTTCTTTACCCTGGATTATGGACGTGTGAGGGCAGTCGCCAAAGGTGCGCGGCGGGAAAAATCGAAATATCGACCTCTGCTACAGCCATTTCAACCCTTACTGGTGTCGGTTAGCGGGCGTGGAGAAGTAAAAACCGTGACTGGCGTTGAAACCGGATTGGCGGCGATCCTTCTGCAGGGCGAACGTTTGTTCAGCGGGTTCTATGTCAACGAATTGCTTACTCGCTTGTTGCATAACCACGAGGAACATACGGTGTTATATAAGCATTACCAGGAAACACTAGTCGCGCTGCAAGGCCGCGAAAGCATCGAAACTGTGCTACGTCGCTTCGAATTGAATCTGCTGACTGAATTGGGGTATGCCATAAATCTCGAAGAAGACTTTCGCAGTCACGAGGCAATCGATCCCGACAGTCAGTACCGGTTTACACCCGACATGGGTTTCGAGCTGTTACATCCCGATGACGCAAATGACAGTCCACGCAGCTTTCAGGGGCGGCACCTGGTGCGGCTGCGGGAAATGGACCTGCAGGACAGGGACACCGCAAAATCGGCCAAACGGCTGCTACGGATGGCGCTCACCACCCACCTCGGGGAGAAACCCATCAACAGTCGCGACCTGTTCGCCAGCAAGTGCTGATATCAGATCAGAGAGCCCTTAGCTTTACTTGTAGAACCTCGCCCGTGTAGAATTTTGCGCTTTCGCAGCCACGCTCTTCCGGGTCACCCTCTGCCATGTCCTATCCCACGATTGAGAATCTCATAGGAAACACACCACTGGTAAGGCTGCAGCGCCTACCAGGGCAGACCTCCAATACTATTCTGGTAAAGCTGGAGGGCGATAATCCTGCCGGCTCGGTCAAGGACCGACCCGCCCACAGCATGATTCTGCAAGCGGAACTCAGAGGCGATATCAAACCCGGCGACCGGCTGATTGAGGCAACCAGTGGCAATACCGGTATCGCATTGGCGATGGTTGCGGCCATTAAAGGCTACCGAATGACACTCATCATGCCGGATAACCTCAGCGACGAGCGTAAGGCTTCGATGCTGGCCTATGGTGCCGAATTGATCCTGGTTACCGAAGAACAGGGCATGGAAGGGGCGCGAGATCTTGCCCAGCACATGCAACAGAATGGGGATGGGCTGGTACTGGATCAGTTTGCCAATCAGGACAATCCCAACGGCCATTATGTGCATACTGGGCCGGAAATCTGGCGAGATACCAAAGGCAAACTTACCCATTTTGTAAGTTCGATGGGCACAACAGGCACTATCATGGGAGTTTCACGCTATTTGAAAGAACAGAACCCGGAGATAGAGATAATCGGCTTGCAACCGAAGGATGGTTCGCGCATTCCCGGTATCCGCCGCTGGCCTACGGAGTATCTGCCACAGATATTCGATCGCAGCAGAGTGGATAGAGAGATCGATATTGATCAGCAGGATGCGGAAGATACCATGCGTGCTCTGGCCAGGGAGGAAGGCATTTTTTGCGGCGTTTCTTCCGGTGGGTCGATCTGTGCCGCACTGGAACTGAGCAAGCAAGTTGCCAATGCCACCATTGTGGCAATCATCTGTGACCGTGGTGACCGCTACCTCTCCACGGGAGTCTTTTCTGGGAATTAGCGATTGCCCACAGCAGGCAACGCCGCCCGTGGCGGTTGTAAATCCCTTTACTACTCATCCATCAACAGATCCATGAGTCAACGCAGATCACGAAGAAACAGACTTCCTACGGAACCGGTACGGCTCGAGATCACCGCGCTGAGCCACGAAGGGCGGGGTATTGGGCACGTAAATGGCAAGGTAGGCTTTGTCGATGGTGCGTTGCCGGAAGAAGTAGTCACGGCCAGCGTTGTGCGCAGGCGCAGTCAGTTCGACGAGCTGAGAGTCACGGATATCGAGCGGGCGTCTTCCAATCGCATCATTCCCCTGTGCCAGTTCGCCGCTCACTGTGGCGGCTGTTCCCTGCAGCATCTCGAACCCGCCGCGCAGCTTCAATTCAAACAATCCGTATTAATTGAGCAGCTTCAGAAGACAGCCGGAATTGCTGCGACTGACTTTACACTACTACCACCGGTTAAGGGTGACAGTTTTCATTATCGCCGTAAGGCTCGCCTCGCTGTGCGCAGAGTAATGCAAAAGGGTGGAGCGCTGGTTGGCTTTCGTGAGAAGTACAGTACGTTTATCACGGATATGAATTACTGTGAGGTGCTGGTTCCTGAAGTCGCCTGCCTTATCGGTCCTCTCAGGGAAATGATCAGCGCGCTGCAGGCTAATCGGGATATTCCACAGATCGAAGTTGCCGTCGGCGAAACCAGGACAGCGGCAGGAATTTCCAATGTTGTTGCACTGGTCATACGCCATTTAAAACCACTTTCAGGCGATGATCTGCAGCTGCTCACCGACTTCGGCAAACAACATGCAATTCAGCTGTACCTGCAACCATCGGGAGCGGACAGTGTTCACAAGCTCTTCCCTGAATCGACAAGCGATAGATTGCAATATTTTCTGCCGGAATTTGATCTGACGTTTAACTTTCACCCCATGGACTTTACCCAAGTCAATGCCGAGATAAATCGCCAGATGGTCAGCCAGGCAATCGAGTTGTTGCAGCTGAGTAAAGACGACACGGTTCTCGACCTGTTCTGTGGATTGGGAAATTTTACCCTGCCAATTGCCGGGCATTGCAAACAGGTTATAGGAATTGAGAGTAGCAATGCAATGGTGCATCGTGGCGCCGAAAATGCTGAATATAACAAGATTGCCAACACACAGTTTTACAAGGCTGACCTGTGTGACTCGATGCTGGACAATGCCTGGTTCTCGATACCATTTACCAAAGTGTTACTCGATCCTCCAAGGTCGGGAGCCATAGAAATCATTCAACAGATCATAGATCTGCGTGTCAGTAAAATTGTCTATGTATCCTGTAATCCCGCAACGCTGGCCAGAGATGCGAAATTTTTAGTCGGCAATGGATATAGATTGAAATCAGCAGGAGTAATGGATATGTTTCCCCACACTGCACATGTGGAATCCATGGCGGAGTTTGAGTTGGTGGACGTGTGAGCTTGAGTTGGAAAGTTTCATTAACAGCTTTGCAGTGTTGAGCATGTCTTTTATCAGAGTCTCATTTTTTGAGAATTTGTTTTTGCCAGCAAGTGTTTTATGAGAGACCCCTTCAGTGAATGAATCCGAATTTACAGCGAAGACTGCTATAGAAAATCTGCTTACCCTGATGACTATGTTGCGCGACAAGGATTTCGGTTGTCCCTGGGATCTGCAACAAACCATTGCCTCTCTGGTGCCTTATACACTCGAAGAAGTCTATGAAGTTGTCGATGCGATAGAAAAGCAGGACATGCTTGAATTGGAAGATGAACTCGGTGACCTGTTGTTTCAGGTTGTATTTTATACCCAGATCGCTGCCGAAGAAGGCTTGTTTGATTTCGATGATGTCGCTAACGCGATCACCAGAAAGTTAATCAGACGTCATCCCCATGTGTTCCCGAAAGGAAAGCAAACTAATTTTGGTAACAAAGCAGATATCTCCTCCGATCAGGTTGTGGTTAATTGGGAAGCCATAAAACAACAAGAAAGGCAGGAGAAGCAACGCACACGTCAAACAAATCAGAGTCACTCCGGTGATTCAGAGTCGAGCGAAGCAAGTAACAGCATACTCGATGATGTGCCACGAGCCTTACCGGCACTGGAACGAGCTCGGAAATTACAGAAACGGGCAGCACGAGTAGGTTTTGATTGGCCGGAAATTGAACCGGTTATCGCTAAGCTGAAAGAAGAAGTAGCAGAGCTCGAAAGTGGCCTGCGTGAAGGAGATCAACAACAGATCAGCAATGAGCTGGGCGATGTGCTGTTTGCGGCCGTCAATTTAGCCCGCCATGCATCAGTGGAGCCAGAATTGGCACTAAGATCAGCCAATCAGCGCTTCGAAGACCGCTTCAAATGGATTGAATCCACGCTCAGCAGCCGTGGTAAGACGCTGAGCGAGACAAATTTGGAAGAACTTGATCTACTTTGGGATAAGGCCAAGCAAAAAGGGCTATAAGCTAGAAAGAATTTTTGGCGGGCAGTCTTTCTCGAATAGTGTTGCAGTGGTTTGGCGCTGGAATGGGCTCGGTATTTGGGATCATAAGCGCCAAGAGGAGAGTCGTATGAACGATAGGAGAATGGGATGAGAGTAATTTTGTTGGGTGCCCCGGGAGCTGGCAAGGGTACTCAGGCACAATTCATATCTGCTAGATATGCGATTCCTCAAATTTCAACAGGAGATATGCTGCGTGCCGCAGTAAAAGCAGAAACAGAGTTGGGGCTCCAGGTGGAACAGGTGATGGCGTCCGGAGGACTGGTTACCGATGACATCATCATTGCACTGGTAAAAGATCGTATTCAGCAAGATGACTGTGCCAATGGATTTCTATTCGATGGTTTTCCAAGAACCATTCCCCAGGCAAAAGCCATGGTCGAAGCTGGCGTTGCAATCGACGTTGTTCTGGAAATCGATGTGCCCGATGAAGAAATAGTAAAACGATTAAGCGGCAGGCGTGTTCACCTCGATTCGGGGCGTGTCTATCACGTTCAGTTTAATCCACCCAATGTCGAAGGCCGGGATGATGTAACTGGCGAAGAACTGATACAACGGGTAGATGACCAGGAAGACACAGTACGCAATCGCCTGGCTTTGTATCATGAGCAAACCAAACCGTTGGTTGATTTTTATACAGAGTTAATGGAAACAGGCAATACAGTAAAGCTCATTAATATTAACGGAGTCGCTTCAGTGGAAGAGATAAGAGCCGAAGTGTCTGCAGCACTGGGGTAGTTAAGTAACAAACTTAAAAAAAACCCGAGCACTCATGTGGTCGGTTTTTTTTTGGTTGAGAAATTACTTTAATTCGCCTGATGTTTTCAAAATTGTTCGAATTCGATCAAAGTTTTAAAAAAAAATATCACACTAATTCCTTTTAAAAAAAGTTGGCAGACAAATTGCATTTCAAATTTACAGAAAGGTGCAAAATTTGTTGGTAAAAACCCCTAATACAAAAAAAATTTTCTTAAAGTTTTCTCATTAACAAGCGAAATATCAACCTGACACCATGTAAAAGTGGGTTTTTGCATGGAGAAGTAAAAATAAGTTT
>MDTC01207143.1_pt1 | contig 23131 bp, 19 predicted proteins | sample 811181 | NCBI WGS metagenome assembly MDTC01 (sample SAMN05326644, study PRJNA326480) | marine metagenome | isolation source: seawater | place: Pacific Ocean: North | collected 2011 | reverse complement strand
ATTTCAGGTAGCTCCCGGAAACTTCTAAAAAATGCGAGTATCGTATAATGGTTATTACCTTAGCCTTCCAAGCTAATGATGTTGGTTCGATTCCAACTACTCGCTCTAATAGTTTGAGTGTTCACTAATGGTTCTCGAGCGCCAGCCGGTAAAAGTCCGGTTTCCACATTGGTTAATAATTGCCGTCCATGGAATGTGGATTAAGTTAGTGACACTCAAATTATTTTTTGAAAATTAAAAATAAATTTGTATTTGAGAAATTATATACATATATATTATTGCGAGTGAAGTGTTATAGGAAACACGCTTTGATTCCATCGAAGAGATGTTGGTTCGACTCCAACCACTCGCTCAACATTTGGCCAGCTAGGCTATTTACTAATTGATAATTAAATAAAGAGAGTAACAGTATGGGATTCGGTGATTTTTTTGACGAACCAAAATTCGACTTTGAGAAAGAGCGCAAAGCTTTTGTAGACAACCTCAATTTATTAAAAACAATGTCAGTACAGGAACAAACACTTTATAAAAAGTGGCAAGAGTTTAATGCTGATGTTTATTCTATGACACAAAAAGCATCTAAGTTCAATAGGATTAATAATTCTATTTGGATGCCTACCGATATTAATAATAAAGAACAAACCATTAAAGAGATTGAAGCATTAGAACCTATCGTTGAGATGTTAGAACAGGGTAATGCTAAGGATAATGAGACTTGGACTTTGGTTCGTAGGCTCATTCACACTATGGAATTTACTGCTAATCCAGGTAGAAACATTAAATTCTTTATTAAGGATAAGGTAACCAATAAACTATTAGGTGTTGTATGTTTAGGTTCTGATGTAACCTCATTAGGAGCTAGGGATAACTTCATCGGTTGGACTAAGGATAATAAATTTAAAGATGGTAAGCTCAAGCATACATCTATCGGTACAACCATATGTTGTGCTCAACCATTAGGTTATAACTTCTTAGGTGGTAAGTTGGTAGCCGCTTTGGTTACAACATCTGTGGTTAGGGATGCTTGGAAAAAACTATATGGTCAGACATTGGTTGGGTTATCTACCACTTCCTTATATGGTATTCATTCTATGTATAACTCTATTCCACTTTGGAAAACTTTAGGTTCTTCTAAGGGTAGGATTGCATTAAAGCCCGATGACGCAACCTATGAGATATGGCATGATTGGTTAAAAGAAAACCAAAAGGATGAGTATCTAAGACAGACCACACAGAAGGATGGTGTAGCAGGTCCTCCAACAGGTGTAAAACAAAAAACAATCAATATGATTTTTAGAGCAGTTGGTGTAAAGGCTTCTAACTATATGCACGGATTTAAGCGTGGTATCTTCTATGCTGATATCTATGAGAATGGTAAGGAGTTCTTACGTGGTGAGATAGAAGAAAAAGATTTGAAGATGAGATCTAAGTATAATGATGATAGTGATTACGTTATGAAGTGGTGGAAACCAAAGGCTATCAGAAGATATACTAAGTTATTTGATGAAGGTAGACTTAAACCAGAGAAGTTATTCTACGGCGATATCGTAGGAAAGACTTGGGAAGAAACAAAAGAACAATATCTTGGAGAAGTAGGAAGATAGTATGGCCAATATAGTAAAAAAATATATAGAAAAAGCACCAGAAGAGTATCAATCATTTTATTATGAGTTATATAATAAAACAACAGATATGACTTACGGTGGTAAACGCAAAGGATTTCCGGGAGATGGATACTGGCATTCCTCTCAAAATCCAAGGATGCACGATGATTTTCAAAATTTAGAACATGAATGGGAGTATTATGTAAAACACTATGGTGATGATGATAATATCCTTAATATAGAAAGAACTATTTTAAAATCAAATGAAGCTAGAAAAAGTGATAAATGGTATAATCTTACCAATGGTGGTGAAGCTTACCCGCATCCTGATGTTTCTACAATACACCAATTAGTAGATAATATAAATAGTGGTGTTTACTTGATAGAAGATGATACATTAGATGAATCTGAATTAAAAATATTACTTGAAGATGACAAGAGACATCAAGTTAGAACTGAAGAAGATAGAAAAAGAGAAATAGAAATAGCTACAGATATTGATGATGTGGGTGATACAAGAAATTGTGATCCAGTTACTTTGCTTGAGAACATAAATGGTGAAGATCAATTAATTGATGGTAATACAACAGGTCAAGCTATTGTGAAATCAAAGCATGGAACAAAATCCGAATATAATTTAATTCCATATGATATAGGTAAAAATTTAAGCGATGGAGATAAAGACCAAATTGGATTACTTCTAAATCCAAAACCCAAGAAAAAAAAGTGGGAATCAACTCCAAAAGACTGGTCTACATCTATTGCGAGAGCGGCTATTAATGAGGGTAGAAAAATTCGTTCTGAAGAAAATAGATATTCTCTTAAAAAAGCACGTTTTAACTCTAGTCAAATATCATCTATATTTAAAGATGCTGAAGATTTGAAAACGATGGGTAATTTAAGAGCAGCTGGTACTCCGTGGATTCAATATAAATTAGAAAAGAATAAACCATTATTAGAAGTTGCAAAATCTAAAATATCAAAAAGTATACCTAAATGCTTGGTATTTTCCTTTTCAGCTGAAAAATACAGGTGGGAAGATTTGATGTTTAGTTTTATAGATAATAGTGAACTAAAAGAAAGAAAAAGAAAAGTTACAGCTAAAATCATTATACATTATCCCAAGCCTTCATCAGAAGCTAAATGGAATAAAAAACTTGTGGTAGTGGATGAATACACAAGAAAGTTATGTAAGAAATTTGGACTATCTTTTAGCGGATTTAAATATATGGATACTGAATAGGTGAACATATTCAACTTCACAGATGTCGAGGATAACGACAAAGAATACAAATACAAAATACTTGTATATCCAAATATAACCTATCAGAGAGATTTGGAGAAAGATTCTTATGTTGTTGTCCTCGGCAACATCATTAAAGAACTGAATAAGATACGTGATGATTTATTCTTTACAATAATATCTCCATCTAACATCAATAGCTTAGTATTTGAAAATACAGAACAGATTATAGCACCGCAGATGAGGTATCCTAATTCAATGAGAATGGCTTTTCCATTTAAAGAAGTATTCAATGGTATAAATTGGAAGGAAAATCATTATGATATTGTTTACTCTCATTTGCCGGAGCATACGGGAAATCTAAAATGTTTATTAGAAAATACTACTAATATATCTCCCGCTATAATAGGTGGTTATACTCATTGGACAGAGTTCAAAGAAATAACAAATTACCATTATCAGGTTGGTTTAGCTTATAATATAGTTGGTTTATTAGAAATGGTTGAGTGTGGTATAAACACTCAAGCTCAAAAAGATTTGGTACTAAAGAATGCTAAAGAGTACTTTAATAATGGTGTAATTTCTAAGTTAGATAAAATACTCAAACCACAATATCTTGGTTGGGAGATACCTAAATACGAAAAACAAACTACAGATAAAAAGATTATTGTTTACAATCATCGTCCACATACTTACAAAAACTATCCGTGGTTTTTAGAACAGATGGATAAGTTATGGGAAAAGAGACAAGACTTTGAAGTGTGGGTGCCGCTTGCAGAAAGTAGAGAAAGAGAATACATCACCAATGAGAAGTTTGATAGGGTAGGTTACTTCTCTAAGCTATCTTCTTGTCGAGTCGGTGTATGTTGTAGGCAAAAATATGAAGGGTGGGCTATATCCGCTACTGATGGGATGAGTGTTGGTGTTCCTTATTTATTTTCAGATGATGGTAGTTATCACGAACTAGCAGATAATGCTGGTGTATATTATGAGGATGGAAAGCAATTCTTAGAAAAACTAAATACAATATTAGATAACCAAAATGTAAGAGAAGAGTATTCTAAAAAATCATTGAAAAGGTTTGAAGAAAGTAAATGGAGTAATGCTATACATCAATTTAATGATATGATTAACAATGCTATAGATAATCTAGTAGTCTTAAAGGAAGATACCGAATCATATAAAAAGATAGTAGATTTTATTCACAAAAAGAAATCGGTTACAAAAAAAGAAATATTAGATTATTTAGGCTGGGGTGTTAGGATATCTTTTAGCAGTTATCTTAATAGATTAAGAAATGAACCAACAATTAAATTTACAAAAAATAGATATGAGGTTAGATAAATGAAACAACTTACAGAACAGCAAATATTAGACAATTGGGATGAGTTAATGAAACTCATCGAAGATACATTTGAGGGTGATCGTAAAGAAAAACTATTAAAGATGTATAAATACTTTGAGGATAGAATGTCGGTGGCGCCTGCTAGTGGTAAAGCGGCTTATCATAACGCTATGGTTGGTGGTTATGTCGAACACGTATTGCATGTAACAAATTGTGCTTTGAAGATTAAGAAGTTATGGGAAGAGGATGGTGCTAAAATTAATTTTACAGATGAGGAATTAATATTTGCTGCTATGCACCATGACTTAGGTAAGGTAGGAGATTTAACAGAGGATTACTATATACCACAGGATTCGGAATGGCATCGTAAGAATAGAGGTGAGATATTTAAACATAATCCTAAGTTACAATATATGTCTGTAACAGATAGAGCGATTTATCTACTTAATCATTTTGGTATTAAGATGACAGAATGGGAATATATCGGATTGAGATTAACAGATGGATTATATGAAGAGGCTAATAAGACTTATCTAATGTCTTATAATCCAGATTGGTCTCTAAAATCTAACATAGCTTACATCTTACATCAAGCAGATATGATGGCAACTCATATTGAGTTTGACCAATGGAATAGACTTGATGAAGAAACTAATGTTAAAGTAAGTGATAATATTAAGAAAGCGGTTGGCTCTACAGAAGAAAAGCCTAAACAATCGCCAAAGCTTAGTCAAAAATCAAATGATTTATTTGAAGAACTATTTGGAGATAAGAAATGATTTTAGAAATAATCCTTGTATTAGTATCTCTTTTATTCGTAACTTCTTGTTATGTAATTTGGAATTTAACAACTAAGACAGAGTTATTAGAAAGTTGGATAGAAGATTTTATAAATACAATTGAAAAGGTAAATTCTGATTTAAAAAAAGCTGATTACAAAGGTTCGTTTGAGGCTGATGATGAAGTGGGATTTATATTTAAAGAAATTAAAAAAATAATAAAACAACTAGATAAGTTCAAAGGAGAACAACAATAATGGCAACAGCAGTATCATCATCCAAAAGTGAAAAAGTGGTACAAGTAAAACCTAAGAAGAAGAGGGCTAAAAAGAAAAAGAATTATTATTTCCATCAAGGTACAGAAGATGCTATAATTCTATATAATAAATCGGAAGATCCGTATGAAAGAAATAAAATTTATAATGAACATATCCGAGCTGCTTTTGATAAGTTGGCTGAGAATATCATTCATACCTTTAAATTTTATTACTTTGATAGTAATTCTATTGAGGTTAAGAATGAGGTGGTAGCTTTCTTAGTTATGAATATTCATAAGTTTAAAGAAGGTAAGGGTAAAGCATTCTCATACTTTAGTATTGTGGCAAAAAACTATCTTATTCTTAATAACAATAAGAATTATAAGATGGGTAAGATTCACGATAAGATAGATGTTATCGATTATAAGAGAAATATAGTTGGTGAGGAAAGTCTAAAAATACGTTCAGAAGTTAATCAATTATTTACAGATGAGCTAATTAGATTTTGGGAACATAATTTAGCAACAATATTTCATAGAGAAAAAGATATGAGAGTTGCTGATTCTGTACTACATATATTTCGCATAAAGCAAAATATAGAAAACTTTAATAAGAAAGCTCTATATATTCTTATTCGTGAAATGACTGGTTCTAATACACAGCATATTACACGAATTATTAATGTGATGAAAAAATACCAAAAAAGACTCTATAATGAGTTTGACAAATATGGTCACGTAGATATATCATATACAGGATCTCTCACACGAGATGAATCCTAATTATTCTCCATAATGCGATTAAAGGGAGCTTTTTGCTCCCTTTTTTTGTGCATTAAAATATCTACTAAAAAAATAATTATTTAATATTTATATATGTAACTATTCCCTATAATATCACGAGGTAAATAATGGCTAACGATTTTGAAGTTTTTGAGGGTAAGTCATTATCGGACTTATTCAAAGACATATACGATAATACAAAAACAAATAAAACTCAATTAGAAGTACTTATGAAAGAGGTAGTTGGATTTATAAAAGACGGCGATACTGCCGTACAGATTATTCCTATGTTGAAAGAGTACTTAGAAATCAATGTAAAAAATGATGACCAGCTTGTTAAGATGGCTGCTATAGTACAGCGTATGGTAGCTAATGAATCTAAAGGTAATGATAGTTCTGAGTTAGGATTAAGCGATGCCGAAAAGGAACAACTTATGGCTGCTGTAGAAGATGTAGCTACAGATGCACAAAAACATTCAGATAAGATTACGAAAATAAAAGAAATAAATAATAACTTTGGGGATTAGGCATGCAGCCTGGATATGTAAAAAAAACTAAAACTATAAAATCAAATACTAGATCGGGTGGCTATTTCGTTAATATGAATCAGGTAGTACTGAAAATAAAAGAGATGGCTAATGTAGAAAAATTTTATGAAATAGAACCAGCAACAGTTTTAAAAGTACATTTAGATCCAAATGATCCCGAATTTCCTACTGTTAGTGGTACAGATTTACCTGATTTAAACTATCTTGGCTCGGTTGTTGTAAATTTATTAGAAACTCAAAAAGATAAAGATTCAGCATTTGGAGTATCTCCATCTAAACCAATAAGGTGTATTTCACAGCATATAGTTCAGTATCCTGTAAAGGGAGAAGTTGTAAATGTTACTAATCACGATGGATATTTATACTATTCTAATCCATTAAACTTAGATGGTAGAGTTTCTATGAATCGTAAAGTTGGCGCAACAGGAGATGGAATATTACAAAAAGATGCTCTTCTACCATCATTATTAAAAAATAGTAGAAAAGTATTGCCTGATAATGGAGATACTGTTATTCAAGGAAGATTTGGTCAATCAATTCAGTTTGGAAGTGATAGAGATTATATAAATCCTAATGTGAAAATAACTGTTGGTCAATCTAAATCTCAGTTTGATAGAGGATATAGAGCTAAATTTAAAAATCAATACATGCCACATATTAATAATATTAACTTTGACCAAGCTAGTATTTATATATCAACAAATGAACATATTCCTTTAAAAACAGCCGCTCCAAGTCAAATGAAACCTTTATATTTAGGTGGTAAAAAAAGATCTGTTATAGCTATGAATGCTGATAATATAGCATTAAATGCTAAACGAGGCGGGGATTTTAGTGCTTTTGCATCAAGACATTTGACGTTAGCTGCAAGAACTTCTATTAATTTAGAAAGCGAGTTTGGTGAAATTAATTTAGGTGATGTGGATAGTATTAATCCAGTTGTTAAAGGAAAACAATTAGAAGAATTTTTAAATGATTTTATAGGAATATTTAGAGCATATACATCTGATGTATCTAGTTTTTTAAAGTCAAAAGAGTCTAGAAGTGATAAAGAAGATGAGGGAAACAAAAAGCAAATTAATGATTTTACAAAAAATAGTAATGATAAATTAAATAAACTTATTATGAGATTAGGGGAAAATGCTGACTTTTTTAGTAACAGAGTTTTTGTAGCTGAAAACTATATTCCTACATCATTCGGTGTACAGATGAGTAATTGGGAAAATGAAGAATGGGAATATAAATGGGAAATTAATAAGGCTACTAGAACAGATGCGAGAGGTAATTAAATGGGAATTGTAGCTGATAAATTAAGAGATGAAATAAAGAAAATAGCTGCTGTTCCTGTTGACGCATTGGGTAGTAGAAGTCAAAAAATATTAGATGCTATCCGTAATGGTGGTGGAGAAGAGATTGAAGAAGCTGAAAAGTTAATGAAAGATTTAGAGGAATTAGAAGAAAAAAAAGAAAATTTAGAAGCTAAAAAACAACAGTTTGATAATACTGTAGAAACTATTGAGGCTACTAGAAAAACTGCCGAAACTACTAAAGAAGCTAATGAAGTAGGTTCTTCTTTAAACCCAGCAGCTGCTGCAATAAAAATAATTCAAGAAAAATTAGAAGAAAAATTAGAGAAAGAAATTGAAGATATCGGTGCTGCTAAAGATTCTATAGAACCAGCAATAGATAATATAAAAGACTTTGTTGCGGATACTAAAAGAAAGGTTCTTCAAGCTATAAAGGATAAAAAAAGACAAATACAACTTAAAAAAGACAGAGCAAAAGCTTTAGGAAAATAGAATTAAATAAAAATATTATATTTATATAAAATAGGAGTTAGGTATGGCAAAAACATCAAAATTATTATCATTAATTAAAGAAATAGTTAGACAAGAAGTTAAAAAAGAAGTCCAACAGATATTTATTAATGAAGGTATAAAATCTATGGCGAAAAGTATTTCTCTTAAAGAAGAGAGTGCTGTAGAAGTTTTACCTAAAAGAAAACCTATACCAAAAAAAGAAGTTCAGTACACTAAAAATCCTACGTTGAATAATATCCTAAATGAAACCGCTAATGGCAGTGAAATGGAAGAATATCCAACGATGGGTGGTGGTACATTTGATAGTACAAAGATGGCACAAGCTATGGGATATGGTGGTATGTTAGGAAGTGCTGAAGAAAAGAGAAAAATGTCAGCTATTCAAACTGCGCAATCAATTGGAGCTGATACTTCAAATCCAGCAGTACAAGATGTAATGAGTAATTTAACAAAGGATTATAGTGGTGTGATGAAAGCTTTAGATAAAAGAGATGGGAAAGTATAATGCCAAGTTCAGTAATTGAAAAAGATTTAAATCCAGATATTTTCATTGGTATATCTTTACCACTAAGTCATACGGATGAGGGGTTTTTTAAAAAGACTAAAACTACATTAGATCAAACTAGATACAATATAAGAAATCTTTTATTGACAATCAAAGGAGAAAGATTAGGTAATCCGTCTTTTGGTAGTGATTTATATAGAATTTTATTTGAACCAAATGATGGTAGTATTGCTGAAAAAATTGAAGAGGCGATAAGGTCTTCAATGAATGAGTATTTATCATACGTTAATATAGAATCTATTGAAGTTACAACAAGTAATGAATTTAATAATGCAGTTAATGTTAAATTAAAATTTACATTAGATGTAGATCAAAGAGTAGCTCAAATGGATTTGTATTTAAGACGAGATGATTTAGCTGCCGGTGATGGATATGAAGTATCGAATTTGCTTACAGGAGAAACAGTAGATACATTTGAAGTAAGTCCATTTTATGATTATTAACGGAGAAAATAATGCCGTATTCAGTTTCTAAAAAATCAGTAAAAGAAGTTAGATATTTAAATAAAGATTTTTCTTCGTTTAAAGCTAATCTAATTGAATTTGCTAAAGTTTACTTTCCAAATACATATAATGATTTTAATGAATCATCACCAGGTATGATGTTTATTGAAATGGCATCTTATGTTGGAGATGTACTTTCTTATTATATTGATAACCAATTTAAAGAAAGTTTATTAGCTTTTGCTGAAGAAAAAAGTACAGTTTATAATATGGCTCAATCGTTTGGATATAAACCAAAAGTATCATCACCATCAGCTGGAATGTTAGATGTATACCAAACAGTACCAGCAATATCTACTGGAACAGGTGAAGATTATTCCGTTTCTCCAGATTTAAGATATGCTATGAGGGTTAGAGCTGGTGGACAGATGCAATCGGATTCGGGTATAAATTTTAGATTAGTAGAAGATGTAAATTTTAAATATTCTAGCTCTTATGATCCGATGACAACTTCTATTTACGAAAGTAGTGGAAATACTCCCGTAACTTATTTATTGAAAAAATCTGTAAAAATTGAAAGTGGGGATTTAGCTACTGAATTTTTTAGTTTTAACAATGCTGAAAAATATTCAAGAATTAAATTAGCTAATGAGGGTGTAACTGAAATTATTTCTGTGATTGATGAAGATGGAAATACGTGGTACGAAGTTGGTTATTTAGCACAAGATACTGTATTCGAGGATATGGAAAATAATTCAACAAATGATCCAGAATTGTCATCATACGCAGATCAAGCTCCTTATTTAATGAAGTTAATAAAAACTTCTAGAAGATTTATAACTTATATTACAACCGATAATAAAACTGAAATTAGATTTGGAGCCGGAATATCAGATTCTCCTGACGAGGAAATAGTTCCTAATCCTAACAGTGTTGGTTCTAGTTTACCTGGTTCTCCTACATATTTAAATACTGCATTTGATCCTGCTAATTTTTTAAATACAAGAACATATGGTCAAGCTCCATCTAATACTACTTTAACTATTACTTATAGATATGGTGGTGGAGTAGATCATAATGTTATTGCAAATAGTATAAAAACTTTAAGGACTGTTAATATTAGCTTAGATTCCACTGGTTTAAATACGGCATTGGTAAATGCTACAAAAGGGTCTTTAACAGCTGTTAATCCAAATCCAACATCTGGTGGAAGAGGAGCAGAAAGTGTAATTGAAGTTAAAAATAATACTCTAGCTTACTTTCAAGCACAACAAAGAGCAGTTACTAAACAAGACTACATTACTAGAATATATGCTATGCCACCAAAGTATGGTAATATAGCAAAAGCTTATATAGTACAAGATTCTCAACTTGATCCTAATGCTGGAGAACAAGGAAATTCAGAAGCACCTCCACCAAGAATAGAAAATCCATTAGCTCTTAATTTGTATATATTAGGTTATGATTATAGAAAATCATTGACTACTATAAACAAAGCGGTTAAATCAAATATACAAACTTATCTAACTCAATTTAGAATGATTACCGATGCTGTAAATATAAAAGATGCTTATGTTATTAATATAGGAGTTAAGTTTAACATTCTTACAAAAACTGGCTATAATAAAGAGCAAGTAGTTTTATTAGCTATTGAAAGAGTTAAAGATTTCTTTGATGTAGATAAATGGCAAATTGGTCAACCTATAGTATTAGCTGATTTAGCTTATCAGATATCATTAGTTGATGGAGTTTCAGCGGTTGTTTCGCCAGATGAAACTGACGAAGATGAGAGTGCTCAAGATAAACCTCCAGTTACTATAGTAAATAAACATTTAGCTTCTAGTGGTTATTCTGGTAATTTATATGATATAAAAACGGCTACCAAAGAAGGTGTTATTTATCCATCAATGGATCCAAGTTGCTTTGAATTAAAATTTCCATCAGCTGATATTGAAGGTCGTGTAGTTGGTGATTCAGCAGGAGGTAAATAATGCATTACTTTATTTTTCCAGAAGCAGATACTACTTTATATTCATCTAGCGGAAGTATGAATACGGGACTTGATGAGATATTAGAAATAAGAAAAGATATAGATAGTACAGGAGTTAAAACTAAAGTTTCTAGAATACTAATGAAATTTGATTTGTCTTATATATCACAATCTATGCATAGAGGTACTATAAGTACTGATGCTAAATTTTATTTAAATTTATATGATGCTAACCCAACCGATTTATCAATAAGTCAATCTTTATGGGCGCACGCAGTAAGTCAAAGTTGGGATGTCGGTGAGGGATTCAGATTTGATACTCCAGTAACTGTAGAAGGTGCGAGTTGGAATTACAGAACAAGTGGTGTGGAAGGTCAGAAAGATTGGTGGCTTCACGAATCCGGTAGTTCATCCGGATCTCTTGCGCAAGGTGGAACTTTTCATAGTCAAGTATACGCTTCACAATCATTTAAATATGGTTCTCAAGATATGAGAATGGATGTTACTCCTATTGTAAACAAATGGTTGGATAATACCTATCCAAATGAAGGTTTTATTTTAAAAAGAAGTGGAAGTTTAGGTAATGGTATAATTTCTGGTTCAGGTCAAGAGGGAAATGATACTAAATACGGAAACTTTTCATTTTTCTCTAGACAAACAAATACAGTATATCCACCAAAATTAGAAGTAGAGTGGTACGATACCAAGTGGTCTACTGGTAGTTTAAGTCCATTAGATAGCGATGAATTAGATGACTTAATTATATATATGAATAATATAAGGGATGGGTATAAAGAAAAATCAAAAGTAAAATTTAGAATAAATGGTAGAGGAAGGTATCCAACAAAATCTTATAATAATACATCTTCTGCGTATTTAACTTCAAAGTATTTGCCAAGTGGTAGTGTAGAAAGTATCGGTGGCGATGGTGTTTACTATTCCGTAGTAGATGATAAAACGCACGATGTTATTATTCCATTTGGGACGGGCTCATTAGTAAGTTGTGATTCTAAAGGTAATTATTTTAATCTTTGGATGGATGGCTTTCAATCTGAAAGGTATTATAAATTTGAATTTAAAGTAGTTAGTGGAAGTGGTACAGTAGAGGAAACTGTTCAATATGTAGATGATAACTTTACATTTAAAGTAATCAGATAAGATGCCATATACACAAGAAGAACTCAAAACCTTACCATTTTATCAAAATTTGGTTGATGCAGATGAACAAGAATATTTAATAAAAAAAGAATTACTTTTAACTAAGCTTGAGATATCGGGATCTGCGTATGATGGTGGTCTTTTAGCTAGGAATGAAGATGGTGTGATACAAGCATTTGAAAATCCATATACGGGTGAATTGTATGAAGATGAAACTTCTGTTCTATATGTTAGTCGTGTAGTTGACCAATTAAAAGATACAGATGAAATTGATGGTATAATAGATAGAGAACTTAGAGAGTTATAATGGCAAGTCAGTTAAATGATGTAGATAAGTTAAGATTACTTAGAGGTATTACTAAGAAAGTAGGCGATAAACCATATGAAAATGGTTATTGGGGAAATCACGACAGAGATTATGTTCTTGTAGAATTATTAGATGAGTCTGGCAATTTAATAGAATATAAAGATATTAGAAAAGTAAATGCTATAGTTGGCATAGATGAAAATTTTATAAAAATAAATCCATCTTCGCATCTAAAACTTTTCGGATATAATACTGGTAAATTTAAGATAAGATATAGATTTATAAGAAATTTAGCTGGTAGAGAAGATCCTGTTTTATTAAGAACTAAAACCGGTTTTGAAAAGGATATATATCCTGTTTTACCCGATGCTGGAAATATTTATATAACAGATGATGGAAAAATATATAAAGGTAACGAAGCTGAATATATTGCTCAGCCAGATACGGCTGAACAATTACTAATTACTAATTTTAAGTATAATATTGAAACTATTTCTCCAACAAGAAAAGAAGTTAGGTTATCTGCAAAACTAATACACGATAATCAATTTGGTCCTTTTAAATACGAATCAGATTTTTTAAATTTGCAAGAATCAGTTAAAATACAAAATATAAATTCATCAGTTGGATTTATGGGAAATATAGTTAGTGCGACTGGAGGTTCAGCTCAAAGTCCTCCAGAATTTACTTATGATTATGATAATTCTGATACGATTGAGTTAATTCCAAATGATGGGGGATTTGTATTTTCACCAAAAATGATTGGTGGTACTGTTAAACTTACAAATGCCTATCTAACAGGTTATAAAATACAGACAGTTAGAACTGAAACTAATGTGATAAAAAATGCGCAATTAGAAGAAATTGATATAGATGATGTTACAGGACAACCAAGAGCAATAAACTTTGGTTGGGATAGTAGTTTACATAGCGATGCTGTTAAGTTAAAAAATTGGAATGGTGGTTACTTTAATGTAGGTGGTGCTTGGAGTGGAACTTCTGGAATAGGTTATCATGCAAAATTTATAAGAAATGAAGGTAGAGGTGGAAGTGCCTGTATAAAATTTATAGATCAAAATGATTTATATCAAGACTTTGACGCGTGGAATCAAGCACCCGCTCATAGATTACAAATGGTTTATCAGACGATGAATCCTTTAAATCAGCTTGGAGCTACGGCTGGAGATGAAGTAAATGTAAGGTTGGATATGAAAAGTACTATTGGTGGAAAGGGTGCTAGAATTATGTTAAAATATCCTACTGAACGATTTATAGAGAATATGCCTCAAAATCCACCAGAAGGTTACTTTAATCCATTTGCTCCTCCTGTAGCAGAAGCACAGCCAACCGAACCACCCGATGGCTTTGTTGCTAATACACCAGAAAATGCTTGGGAAGTGGAAGCTAAACCACCAAGACGTCAAAGTCAAATAATACAAGCATGGGATATAGATTTTTTTGATGGCGGCGAAGGTGAAACTACAGCAGATTTTTCATCACTTGGATATGATGGTGGAGTAGGGGCTTGGATAATTTATTCAACTGTTCCGCCAGTTGCTGGTGGAGAAGCTACATATTTATGGTTTCCTAATTTAGGACCAGAATATACTAAAGAAGGTACTTTGAGTGAAGAAGAAGGATGGAAATGGGATGGTTATGCTTGGGTAGAAAATGAATCGATTACTAATCCAAGTGCTCCGGCTGGAACTGTTAATCCCGCAGATTATCCCGAAGATAATATTGTAAATGGTCATCCATATCAATGGTCAGGACAAGGAAATGCTGTTTATAAAAGAAAAACTTTTCCTGGAGAAAATAAAGGATGGCAAACTGGCTGTCAGGCAGGTAGTGATGGTTACTTTTTATTTAAAGATGATTTAGTTTGGTCTAATAAAAAAAATAGAAACGAAGCTGGTAATCTTAATGTTCAAACAATTGAAGAATGGACTCAGAGTAATTTACTTAGAAACATGCAAGTTGTAGGACAAGACGGTGTCACGAGAACATTGTATGATGATATTTTTGAAAATGGATTTATTCAATCAGTTACGAGAGCTCAAAAAGTAGATACATGTAACGTAAGATCAAATCATTATATTATATTTTACCATGATGGAAGAGGAGATGCAGATACTTCCAATAAATGGTTTCAGATGAAATTGGGTAATGGCGATTTTCTTGTAGGCGGTGGCGGTGATGCAGCTGCAGAAAAATATGAAGTGGATTTTTTAAAAGATATAAGTGAATTAATTAATGACCAGGTAAACGAAAATAACTTTAAGTTTGAACTTACTTTTTGGAGACATGAAGATAGTGATAGATTTAGATACTATTGGGCAGTAGGAACTGATGGAGGTGTTACAGTTCATAGGTCTATAGATGGTGATGGGGATATTAGAAATGATAATTTTACCGTAAGTGGGTATCCAGCACCATTAACTGAAAAATTTGATCATATACCATCTCTGCCTGATGCGTGGTTTCCAAGAGATGCAACAGAATCAAATGATCACTTTCGCTATGACGCGGTTATTGGTGAGACAGTACATCAAGAAAGTGCAACTAAAACTGTAGAAGAAGTATTTTTTGGAGCTGGTAGATTAGCAACTGGCGGTGATGATTTAATTTTTGGTTCAAGAAATCCAGGAGCTGTTAATTATAATCCACTTGCTATATATGATGATGGAACTTCTGAGTTTCTTTTTGATCCTAATCCCACTAAAGATGGTACAGTAAGCTCCGGTAAACAATATCAATGGAGTGGTGATGAAGCGGTATGGAACTCTATAGATGCTGCAATTGTATATCATTACGATACTGTATCTAGTGATGTGCTTACGACAACTGCTGGAGGTTGGAATAGCTTTGAAACTTCTCTTACTATACCTGGTAATTGGTCTCCTGTTGGAGAATGGTTTTTCAGAATATATGGTAATGTAGCGTGGGGTGATTCATTAACCAGTGAAACTTCACATGGAATACTTTGGGTTGATAATATATTTGTAGACTTTACTTTAAATTCACAAGAATCATCTCAACCAATATATGCTGACTTTGAAGCTAATATAGTAAATATTTTTAATAATGGTACAAGAGCAAAATTAGACAGAAGTTGGAGCTCAGCAGGTGACGCATTAGTTGTTGAAAATGAAGATGTGGAAGAATATCAAACAGATAGTAATCCTGTAAACTTTGATTCATTTACTATCTCGTATTTAATATACAATCCTTATGATTTGAGAACTTATATAAAGTTTGGTAATAGAATGTTTTTAACTACTAACTTTAGAAAAGATACAACAACATTAGGATATCCATATTCTGTTGTTTATAAATTATATGAACCTCTTCCTGCAAATATTGAAAGATTAGACGAAGTTATTGTTGTTAAGGAAATGGCAAACGCAATTGAAGAAGATATTGAAATTATAGATTTTGTTGATACCGAAGTTGGTAATGTTGTTTTAAAATCTCCTGATATTATGAATGTAGAAAGTCCAATACAAAGAAAGACTTTAGATTATAAAACACAAACTGAAATTTTAAGTGAAGATGGAACTGTATCTACTTTACTACGAAATGAATTTTTAAGTCAAAGTATGGATAGTGCTGAAATAAATATAGACTATTCTAAATTTGAAAATTTTGTAAATTTTAGCTCAATTAAAAAAAGAATTGAAAATTTTAAGTATAAACTAACTCAGATTGAAACTCATACAGCAACTAGCGCATCTTATAATGGTATTAGTGGTTCTAGTGCTGATGTCAAAATAGCGATGTCGTCTATAGATGAATTAAAAAATAATTTTGATGGATTTGAAAAATATATGTATTTTCAAAGCTCATCGTATGTTACAAGCTCATTAGGTAGATTTTTTGATAATGCGTGGCCAAAAACTTCTGGTACAGGAACAGTTGGAGATGAATATGTTCTAGCATCTACAAATTCAACAAAAGCTAAAACGTGGTATTCAGAACAAATTACCAGTGCTTCTTTGTATGACAATGAAAGTTTTAATAAATTAAGCACTATATTACCACAGCACATAAAATTTGATACTAATAATGAAGATTATATAAATTTAGTAAATATGGTAGGTCATCATTTTGATAATATATGGCTTTACATTAAAGCTATGGGTGACATACACGATAGAAGAGAAAAGTTAACGGAAGGTATGTCTAAAGATTTATTTATGAATGTAGCTAATTCATTAGGTTGGCAATTAAATGATGGAAAGGATACAATTTCATTATCTAAATATGCTTTAGGTAAAGAGGTTACTGGATCATCATTTTCAAACCATTCCGTACAATCCGAAAGGGATACTTCGAGAGAAATTTGGAGTCGTATTGTAAATAATATGCCATATTTTTTAAAAAATAAAGGAAGTATCAGAGCTATTAAAGGATTAATAAGTGCTTATGGTATTCCATCTACTATATTAAGAGTTAAAGAATATGGCGGACCTAATTTGCCAGATGATGCATCTCCACAATTTGAGATTGGTAGAAAATTTACTAAATCTTTAGATTTTAGAGGTAGTCAATCAGTAATGACTTTATGGTCTGATGACTCTTCTAGCGGAAGAAAGCCAGATACTATAGAATTTAGATTTAGAACACCTACAGGTTCTAATATGATTTTAGTACAAAAAACTCCAATATCACCCAATGCATCTTCTAGTTTTTATATTAGATTAAAAGATAACGGATCAGTTGATAATTATGGTCACGTATCACTTCAAATAAATGGTGCTGACGGATTAAAGGAAATAACATCCTCTAATTTGCCGGTATATGATGATGATTTTTACTCTGTTATGGTTAGACGAACTTCTGGTAGTGATAATAATAATGTATCTCAATCATTTGAATTACATGTAGGTAAGTATGATGCTAGTAGAAGTAAAATAAACTTATATTCAACATCCACTTTACATACTGATATAGCAGCATCTTCATCATATAATCAAAATTGGGAAAATGACGGAAAGATATACATAGGGGGAAGTGCACCAAACGCATCTGTTGGCGCGCGATTTAGTGGTTCTATGATGGAATATAGACAATGGACAGAGGTATTAAGTACCGGATCTTTTAGAAATCACATAGGTAATCCTAAATCTTATAATGGTAATTCACTATCATCATCTTATGAAAATTTAGTGTTACGATATTCATTTGATGATAATATGGATTTAAGTACAGACACCGATGGTATCAGAGATGTTAGCGCAAATTCAACAAATGCTTATTCTGGATCACATAGTGGATTTACAGGCAATTTTTTCAGTAGTGTAGTTGATGAAACTAAGAGTAATGTTCCAAGCTTAGGACCATTGAGAAGAACTTCAAATAAAATTAGAATAGAATCCAATCCTTTAAAATTAGGATGGAATTTAGATGCAGACCATAGATCAACAGTAAGCGCTTACGATACAGCACCTAATGATTCTAATAAAGTTGGCGTATACTTTGCTCCGACAGATGTAATAAATACCGATATAATAGAATCTGTAGCTAATTTAAATTTTGACAATTACTTGGGTGATCCGAGAGATATACAAGAATTAGAGTATCGTGGATTAAAGTCAGCTGCTGATAATTATTGGAGAAAATATACATCTCCTAATAATTTTTGGGATTACATAAGATTAATAAAATTTTATGACCAATCTTTGTTTGGTCAAATAAGACAAATGATTCCTGCTAGAGCTAAATCAAATTTAGGTATATTAGTTGAGCCAAATATATTTGAAAGAAGTAAAGTTATTATTGGTAAAACTCCTAAAGTTGAGCCACTACATTATAGTGCTTCAATAGATGTAAATGCAGACTTTGTAGAAATAACTTCATCGTATAATCACGATAATAGATATACAATAACAGATTTTTCTGCTTATGATGGTAGAATTGATATGTATAGCTATGAATCAGGATCTTCCATAGTTGAACTTTCAGGCTCCGTTCCATCATTTGAAGGTTCAGCATCTCAATTTTTAGATGAAAGTTATAAATTATCTTTATGGCAAAAATTAAATCAACCAGGTAACTTTTATGCTACTGCTTCAATTACTTATGGTGATTCAAAATATTATGAAGTATTACAACCAGTAATTACTGGCTCAGTAATCAGAGGAACTAATCAAAAAATGATGAAGTTTTATTCTACACCAGATAGTGCTTCTGTAGATAATTTTCATTCTACATCTTTTTATGATGTCGATACTGATAATATGGTAGACGATAGTTTAGCTAAACTACGTTCTTATTATGTTGGAGTTAAAAATACTAAGTTAACAACTTTTGATGGTGGTCCGCCTATTGAAGTTACTATAACTTCTCCTACAAGATTGGTAAAGAAAACACCAGGAGAATCTTCATTGGATACAGGAGAAGGTAAAGTTGCTAAATTTAAACCAAAAAGACGTAAGAAAAAGAAAAGAAGTGATTTCTTTAAAAATAGATTTGGTTTTGGTTCTAAACCAGCAAAAAATGCACAAGACGCTGTAAGTAAAGCGCAACAACAAAAGGGAGATTTTTTAAATAAAGACGAATTAGAAAGCGTAATCAGTAAATTTAATAAATCAAAAAATTTAAGAAAGAATCCATTTAAAAAGAAGAAGAGAAAGAAGAAATAGTCTTTTATTTAATAAAAATTTGATTATCTTATATTTATATATGAATCAAATTATAAAATCCAAAAACATTAATTAGGAGTTATCGTATGGGATTTCTAAATAACACAACAGTAACCGTTGATGCTATTTTGACTAAAAAAGGTCGAGAATTACTAGCACAGGGTACTAATGCTTTTAACATAACAAAATTTGCTTTATCTGATGACGAAGTTGATTATCGCTTATATGATGTGAGTCATCCAAATGGATCTGATTTCTATGGTGCGGTAATTGAAAATATGCCACTTTTAGAGGCTTTTCCTGATGAAAATCATATAATGAGATATAAATTAGTTACTCTACCAAAGAGTACCAGAAAAATGCCTATTTTAAATGTACAGCCACAAAGTATAACTTTTAGTGCAGGTGGTGGATTAAATCAACCTCCTGTAACTGTAAGTCCACAAACTGCAAATGTAGCGGATACATCATATACATTTATATTACACAATCAATCTGTAGTCACTATGAATGTGGTTAATGCAGCTGGCGGTGGTGGAGGTGCAACAACACCATTTTTCTTAGGCGATGACGATGTTCCAAATAGCAAAACTTTAGTTGCTGCTTCAATTAGAATTGGAGTAATTCCACAATCTGTAGCTGGTGGGGCTCAAGCAAAAGTAACACAATTAACAGTAATAGGTAATGATACGGGTGCTACGACATCAATTACAATTACCAATGGTGTATTAATAACTGCTGGCGCTGGTGCCGGTTCATTTGGTTAAGGAGTAATTTATGTCTATTTACAAAGAATTTAATATAGTTGGACCACAAAGTGCTGAATCTGGAGATGTGATAAATAATGCTAAAGATATAGTTTCATCAGGTATGTGGACAGATGGTGCGGCTAGTTTAACTACATTTTTTACATCATCTGTACAATCGGGTAGTTCAGCTGCTCATTACTTAGATGTCTATGCGACTAATCCAGCATCAGATACAATTGCTAAATCACAATTTTCAGTTGCTTATGCTCATTTTAATGGTAGTGGTTCTTTAGGTAGAATGGGAGTTAGTGGAAACAGAGCATCAGCTGCTATCTATAGACAACTTTCTCAGACATTATTAGGACCTAATGAGTCACAATTTACATTTGCTGGAAGTGGAACTAATATTACTCCGAAGTATGTATATGCTTTTGCTGTTGCTAGACAACAACTCAGAGAAAAAATGGATCCAGGTAATTGGGAACTACATTTAAAAAAGAGTAGTACCATAATAAAACTAATTGACGATAGTAACGCGACAACAAACCCTACTATAAATCAAGGTGGTAGAGTCTTTAATATTGTTAGTGGTTCTATTTCTTCAGGTACTGCCATTACAAAAACTACAGCGGCTGATGAAACTAATGGTGCGCTTGGTTTATTTTATCCAGATTTAGGTCTTGTGATTTTAAATGGTCCTCAAATAAATACTAAACTTAGTCTTGCTACTACATTAACTTCTAATGTAGTTGGTGGAAATAATATGAAAATGTTTGATGTTGTTAAAGATGGGGCTTATTTTGCAGCTAGAAGAGAAGAGGTGATAACATCACAGCATTATTTTTGTAGAATACCAAATAAAGAATTTAATTTTAGTTCAAATCCAACATTTGCTACTGCTTCAGATGGTTCATTTACACAATCAACTTTCTTTAAAAATCCAAAAACATTTATTACACAAGTTGGATTATATAATGATGAAGGCGAATTATTAGCTATAGCTAAGTTAAGTAAACCACTACTGAAATCTTATTCAAGAGAAGCGATTATAAAAGTAAAATTAGACTTCTAAAATTGGGAGATAAAGGTCATGTTTAAAAGGCTAGATCCAACGGATGTAGAAAAAACACCCTTTAAAGTATACAAGGAGTTTAATCTCACAGAAGCTGATAGTGGAAGTTATGTTTACAACTTTAGAGCTATCACCGGAAGTTCACATGGATTTTTATTAGATAATGCTGCTGTCACTACTTATGAAAGTGCTTCTTTTTACCATATGCCGTCGTGGTTTATGATTAATAATAGATATTATCGTCAAAAAAAAGCTGGTGAGAGAAGAGATCACAACTCAATGAATGCTTTTAATAATTTTGCTTCTAACCAACCAAATCAGTATAGATTACTACATCAATCGGCATCTATTATATCAATTCCAGATAACCTATATGGTGAAAGAATTAAACCAAATTCAATTGAATTGGAAGATAATAGTACAAGTGCGACAATAACTATCGTTGATGATGGGAAAGGTAATTTATATAACAAAAATTTATCATCTAGTTTTGCTAAATTTGCTAGTCATAGTTTTAGTGATACATATATAACAGACTCAACAGGCAGTTTTGCTGGTAATGTATTTTATGAAGAAGGAGTATTCGTATTTACAAATACAGGATCTAATTTTGTAAATGTAGGAACGGGTACGGGCTCTGATGGATTTTTATTAAAATATAAAGCTCAAGTTACGTTAAATGAGTATGCTTATACTTGTGTGTCGGGTGAAAATGAATTTAATACAACAACCAACATTTCTGCTACATTAAATAGAAGTGGTAGTATTAATACAAGCGGAAACGATAGTTGGAGATTTTTTCCAATAGGAGATGCTAAATATAAATCAGGATCGTATTTATCCAATTATTCACAAGCACCTGCTTATGAGCCATTCGTAACACATTCAGATTTTGCGCCTTATGTTACTAAGGTAGGATTATATAATGATTTCAACGAATTATTAGCAGTAGGTCAATTATCCGCTCCAATTAAAAACGATAAAGATTTAGCATTAGGATTTGTAGTGAGGTTTGACGCATAATGAAAAAATACCTTGACTTTTATGTTAAATATTTGTATATTTACTCAACTGAGAAATTAGTTGGGTAAGTTTAAAAAGATAATGGAAGTATCTTCTAACATCGGTAGCTATACTGGCGATGAAGGTGAACCAGATACAGGATTTATTAAAGGAAATAAGAAAAGAAAACTAAATCAACACAGAGGTAGTAAGCCTGAAAATTGGTATCAGAGAGGTGGTTATACTCAAGTAGATTTTCCTAAAGCTGATTTTATTTACGGCAAAGGCGAGGATGAGGAATATTCTGTTAAGAAAAAAGCTTATGTAACTAAAATTGATAAGCAGTTTGAGGCTGAGTTTGAAAAATGGGAAGATTGGACTATAGATAAAACAATAAAGGAATCGGGTTATAAAAAAGTTATGAATAATATATTATTAGAAAGAGTAGATTATTATGAAGTTGCATTTCAGTTAGTTAAGAAATATAAATTAAATTCTAAAATTCAAATGGGAAGTGGTAAAAACTTTGGTGAGTATATTCCTGAAAAGGATATAATAACATTAAGACCATCTTACAAATCTTTTAAGGAATTTCTCATAACTGTATTGCATGAAATAAAACATGCATTAGATGCTAAGCAATTAGGTGTAAGAAAATATATAAAAAAATATACTCAGGCAGGAACTATGGCACAATATGATGGATTAGATCCACACGATGATAATAAGTGGGAAGAACGAGCTGAAAGATGGACTCAAAAAGAAGTAAAAAAATATTTGAATAACAGGTTTTAGTCTTATATATATTAATAATGTTAACATT
>MDTC01088764.1_pt1 | contig 23137 bp, 23 predicted proteins | sample 811181 | NCBI WGS metagenome assembly MDTC01 (sample SAMN05326644, study PRJNA326480) | marine metagenome | isolation source: seawater | place: Pacific Ocean: North | collected 2011 | reverse complement strand
TCGAATCATCAGATGAGTTAGCAGGTAAATTAGGAAATAATGCAATGGCATTAAAAGTTGATGTTACTAAAACATTGGATATAGAAAAAATGGTAAAAGAAGCAGTATTAAAGTTCTCAAAAATTGACATTTTAGTCCAAAATGCTGCGATTGGAATGAAGCCTAAAATGTTAAAAGACTCTTCGGAAGAATTATTTGATAAATTATTTGATACAAACGTTAAATCAATATTTTTAGGTGCTAAAAATATTATTCCACAGTTTATATCACAAAAAACAGGAGGAAATATTATTAATGTAGTATCAACTGCAGCTATAAGGCCTAGACCTGGTTTAGCTCTTTATAATGCAACGAAAGGTGCCCTGGTACCACTTACAAAGGCTCTAGCATTAGAAGTTGCTGAACATAAAATTAGAGTAAATGGAATTTGTCCAGTTGCAGGAGAGACTCCTATGTTAAAAGACTTTTTAGGTGATAAAGACCCTCAAAATGCATATAAAGTTTTTAAGTCCACTGTTCCACTGGGAAGATTAGCAGAGCCCAAAGATGTTGCAAATGCATGCTTATTTTTGAGTTCCGAAGAGTCTAATTTTATTACTGGCGTTATGTTAGAAGTGGATGGAGGAAGAACTATTTAAAAAAAAAGGGTAGCTTAAAAAAAAAGGGTTGCCGAATGGGTTTAAGTGCATTATTTTATATGTAGATATTTTATTAACACTCACAATGGGAGGAAATATGACTGTATTAACAGTTAACGGTGTCAACCAGGTAGTAGATGCACCTGGAGATACTAGATTACTATGGGTCATACGCGAACATCTTAGATTAACTGGAACCAAATTTGGTTGTGGATTAGGTTTATGTGGTGCGTGTACAGTCCATTTAAACGGGGAAGCTGTCCGATCTTGTCAGGTAGAAATAGCTGACGCAGAGGGAGCTTTGATTACTACAATAGAAGGCCTTAATGGAGGACAAGGAGGACATCCTGTTCAACAAGCTTGGCTAGAACTTCAAGTACCACAGTGTGGTTACTGTCAATCAGGACAAATGATGAATGCTGCAGCATTTTTAGCAGCTAATCCTTCACCCTCAGACAGTGAAATTATTGAAGCTCAGCAAGGTAATATTTGTAGATGTATTACATACAACAGAATTAAAAGTGCTATAAGAAGAGCATCTGACATAATGCAAGGAGCTTAATAATGACTAAACATATTAAAAAAATCGGAAATTTATCTAGAAGACAGGTATTAGTTGGCTCAGCTGCTGGTGCAGGTCTTGTTATTGGTTATTCTGTTTTACCTCACGCTGTTGATAGCGCATCAAAAGCAATTGCGGCAGGTAATTGGGATCATCAACAATATTTAACTATGGATCCTGAAGGTAAAGCTTATGTTTATGTTACTAAATGTGAAATTGGTCAGCATGTTGGTACAGCTTTAGCACAAGCAGTTGCCGAAGAGTTAGAGATCAATTGGGAAGATGTAAATGTAATTTATCCAGACTCTCACGCAAAATGGGGTTTAATGATTACAGGAGGATCTTGGTCAGTGAACTGGACTTTCGATAGAAACTCTAGAATTGGTGCTTCTGCAAGAATTGCCTTAATAGAAGCTGGTGCAAAGATGTTAGGTGCTTCACCAAACAACTGTACTGCTAAAAATAGTACTGTAACTAGCAATGACGGAAGATCAGTTACTTACAAAGAAATTCTTAGCAAAAATACCATTGATAGAACCTTTTCTGAAGAAGAAATGAAAGCTATAAAACTTAAAAGTTTTGGTGAGTATTCAGTTGTTGGTCAATCTAAATTACCTTTTGACTTACCAGGTAAGATTGATGGCTCAGCTAAATATGGTAGTGATGTTTTTGTTCCCAATATGGTTTATGGTATTCCAGTACCTAATCCAGTAAGATGGGGTGCAATACCAAATAACGTTGATGAGTCCGCAGCTAAAAAAATCGATGGCTATGTAGGTGCTTATGTTGAAAAAAATGGCTTTGCTAGAATAAATACAGGATATGTAGTTGCTTTAGGAGAGACTATTTGGGCAGCTATGAATGCTGCAAAGGCACTCAAAATTGATTGGGACTTGGGAGAAAACAAGAATGTTTCATCCGAGGATATTAGAAATGAATCAGTCAAACTACAAAAGGATCCTTCCTCAGGGTTTTTATGGGTATTAGAAGGAGACACTGATGATGCTATGAAGAATGCATCAACAAAGCATGCAGCTGTTTACGAAACCTCAATTGCTTATCATGGTTGTCACGAGCCAATGAACTGTACCGCTTATGAAAAAGATGGAATTTGGCATCTTCACGGTGGAAATCAGTGGTTCAGTATGGCAGCTCCTACAGCAGCAGCAGCATTAGGTGTTGAAGCTGACAAGGTTGTATGTCATCAGTATTTAGCTGGAACTGGCTTTGGTAGAAGAACTGAGCCAGATAACTTTGTTTTAGCTGCTCAAACCTCTAAATTTATAGGTAGACCAGTAAAGTTGATGTTCACTAGAGAACAGGATATGCAGTTTGACTTTCACAGAACTCCTACGTATCAAGTAGTAGAAGGGGGAGTCGAATTTGGAAGAATGACAGCAATGAATCATGATGTAGTTGCAGGTTGGTCAACCAAGCGTGCAGCACCTGGTTTTATGCCTGACTCAGTTGATAAGAAAGGTAAAGTAGACCAGTTTTCAACTAATGGTTCAGATCACTGGTATGACATTCCTAATCATAAAGTTAGATCAATTAATAATGAATTATCTGATAAGGCTCTTCCAGTTGGTTTTTTAAGAGCAGTGGCTCCTTCCTGGACATTCTGGGCAGTAGAAAGCTTTATGGATGAAATGGCTAAAAAAGCTGGTGAAGATCCTCTAGCATTTAGAATAGCGCATCTCACAGCTGCGGGTAAAAATGCAGGATCACCTCCTAACTCAGTAGGTGGAGCGAATAGATTAAAGAATGCATTGTTAGTTGCTGCAGGTAGAGCTGGTTACGGAGTTAAACCTTTAGGTGAAAATGAAGGCATGGGTATAGCTTGTGTGTCATCTCAAGAGAGAGGTTCTCCAACATGGACAGCCTGTGTAGCAGAGGTGAAAGTTGACCCTAGTTCTGGTGGTCTTACAGTAAAGAAAGTAACTGTAGCTATGGATGTTGGAACTGCTGTAAATCCTGAAGGTGTTAAGAAGCAGATTGAAGGTTCTACATTGCACGGTATTTCATTAGCTCTTTATGAGGATATGACCATGAAAAATGGTTCTATTGAACAATCAAACTATGATACCTGGACACCAATGAGACTAGATCAAGCTCCTGAAGTAGAGACTATTATTATTCAAAATGGTCATTATCCAGCAGGTACTGGAGAGCCAGCAACTACTGTTGTTGCTCCAGCTATAGCAAATGCTATTGAGAATGCTGTTGGTGCAAGAGTTAGGTCTATTCCTATGACACCAGAAAAAATTAAGAGTGCTTTAAGAGAAGCTTAATAAGAATTCTTACTTTTAATTTATAAAGTTATAAAGAAAGGGCAATTTATTGCCCTTTTTTTTTTATTTATTGAAAACATTAATGTAATTAACTAAAATTTAACAATTATAATTGCAATCTATAAAACAGGAAAAAAAATGTTATTTACAAAAATTATTAAACCATTACTAGTATTATTAATCTTAAGCTTAACATCTACAACGTTTGCAGCAAGCGGTGGAGCAGAACTCTTAAACCTTAAAATGATAGTTAGTTTTCCGGCTATATTTTCTTTAATAATTTTTGTTATAGCTTACGCTTTTGTCATGACTGAGGAGTTTAGTCACCTTAGAAAGTCCAAACCAGTGGTAGTAGCAGCTGGTATTATATGGCTAGCAGTCGTGATAACTGCGACTTCTAATAATGTATCTTATGACTCAATTAATTATACATTTAGACATGTTTTTCTAGAATTTGCAGAACTATTTATGTTCTTATTGGTTGCTATGACATTTATTAATACAATGACAGAGAGAAATGTTTTTGAAGCACTTAGAATATGGTTAGTTACAAGAGGTTTTAGTTATAGGAAAATATTTATTATTACAGGAATACTATCTTTTTTTATTTCTCCAATTGCAGATAACCTTACGACAGCTCTTTTAATGTGCGCAGTGGTAATGGCAGTGGCAAAAGGAAACAAACCTTTTATTTGTTTAGCCTGTATTAATATAGTAGTAGCAGCAAATGCAGGAGGAGCTTTTTCTCCCTTTGGAGACATAACAACTTTAATGGTCTGGCAAAAAGGAGTCATACCTTTCCTAGGTTTTTTCAGTATATTTGTGCCCTCTGTAGTAAACTACGTAGTGCCTGCTGTTTTTATGTATTTTGCTATACCTAAAGAGAATCCTGAGCAATCCACGGAAAAAGTTACTTTAAAGCCTGGAGCCGTGATTACAATTTTTTTATTCCTTTCTACTATTACTTTAACTGTCATAAGCCACCAAAAATTTCACTTACCAACAACATTTGGAATGATTACTGGACTTGGTGTATTAAGCATCTTTGGTTTTTTTCTCAAAAAAAGATCTGGTCCCGATAAATCTAACGATCCTGTGAAATTTGATATATTTACACAAGTCGGAAAAGCTGAATGGGATACTCTATTTTTTTTCTACGGAGTTCTCATGTGCGTAGGTGGACTTTCAGCTTTTGGCTATTTAGCTTACACAGCAGAAGTAACCTACATTGACCTTGGACCAACATTTGCTAATGTTTTAGTGGGAATTTTGTCTGCCATAGTTGACAATATACCTGTTATGTATGCAGTTTTAACTATGTTCCCAGAAATGGATACAGGCCAATGGCTATTAGCGACTTTAACGGCTGGAGTTGGCGGAAGTATGCTATCAATAGGCTCAGCAGCAGGAGTTGCTTTAATGGGACAATCAAAAGGGAATTATACATTTTTTGGCCATCTAAAATGGACTCCAGCAATAGCTTTAGGCTATGCGGCTTCAATATATGTGCATCTACTATATAATAGCGATAAATTCGATAATATTCCTATTGTGTTGTGATCAAATCTATAGTAATTATATCAATTCGGGGCGTAGCGCAGCCTGGTAGCGCATCTGCTTTGGGAGCAGAGGGTCGAGTGTTCGAATCACTCCGCCCCGACCAATTGTTGTAAATGAAAAAAGTTATTATTTATAAAGGGACTAAAACTCCCACACAATCTGGTAATGCAAAAACAAAGTTTTGGTATATGAAATTTGAAGAGAATAATTTTTATGAAGTAGATTTAATGACAGGCTGGAAAGAAGGCGTAGCACCTAAAAATAAATTAAGAATAAAGTTTTCGTCTTTAGATGGAGCAGTTGAATATGCAAAAAAAAGAAATTATAAATTTGAAATCTTTAATAAAATAAAAGAAAAATTTAAGGTAAAAAGCTACTCTGACAACTTTAAATTTAATAGAAATAAACCTGATAATGATTGAGTAAAATCTAATTATTTTTCATTAATTCGTTTAACTTTTCACTTATTTTTTTTATAAATTCTTTAGTCTCCATCCAAGACTGATTCATCCCGACAAGTATAGCAAGATCTTTTGTCATAAAGCCATCCTCTACAACATTTGTACATGCTGCTTCTAGCTTTTTAGAAAAATTCATTAAGGCGCCATTATTATCGAATTTACCTCTATACCACAGGCCTCTTGACCAAGCAAATATAGATGCGATAGGGTTAGTGGATGTTGGTAGACCTTTTTGATATTGTCTGTAATGTCTTGTTACTGTACCATGAGCAGCCTCAGCCTCTATCGAATTTCCGTCAGGAGTCATTAAGACAGAAGTCATTAATCCTAAAGAACCAAACCCTTGTGCAATAGTATCTGATTGAACATCGCCGTCGTAATTTTTACATGCCCAGACAAAACCGCCTTCCCATTTCATTGCACATGCTACCATATCGTCAATAAGTCTGTGCTCATAAAGAATATTCTTTTCTAAAAATTTATTTTTAAATTCATTATTATAAATTCTTTCAAACGTATCCTTAAAAAGTCCATCATAAGCTTTTAAAATGGTATTTTTTGTAGACATATAGACTGGCCATCCTAAATTTAGTCCATAATTGAAACAGGCTCTAGCAAACCCAATAATAGACTCTTCTAGGTTATACATACCCAATGCGCATCCCTTGCCTTTAAAGTCAAAAACCTCTTTAGTAAGTGTTTCTCCATTCTCAGATTCAAAAACAAGCTTTAGTTTTCCTGGGCCGGGAACTACGAAGTCTGTAGCTTTATATTGGTCACCAAATGCATGCCTACCAATAACTATTGGTTTATTCCAGGTAGGTACATACCTTGGAATATTACTCATTATAATTGGCTGTCTAAATACAGTTCCCCCTAAAATATTTCTTATAGTTCCATTAGGTGAGCGCCACATTTTTTTTAATTTAAATTCTTCTACTCTATCTTCATCAGGGGTTATAGTCGCACATTTTACTCCTATCCCATATTTTTTTATGGCCTCGGCTGCGTCTATAGTAATTTGATCGTTGCTTTTGTCTCTGCTTTCTATACCTAAATCATAATATATTAAATCTATATCAAGCCATTTGTTAATTAATTCTTCTTTAATTAGTTTCCAAATGATTCTTGTCATTTCATCTCCATCTAATTCTACAACAGGATTTTTAACTTTAATTTTCTGCAATATTTTCTCCTAATTAAATTATAAATTGTTTTTAATGAATTTGATAGCCTTGTCTAAATTTTTAAAAAAATAAAGTTTTGTAAGATTTTCATCGTCTATAAAATGACTTTTTTTCATTTTTAAAATCAAATTTTTAAAGGGGTTCCAATAATTATTAAAATTTAAAATTATTATTTTTTTATTTATAATTTTAAGATAATTCAAAGCTAATACTTCCAATAATTCATCTAATGTTCCAATTCCTCCAGGCATTACTATGATTATATCAGCTAACTTAATCATTTTTTGTTTTCTAATTGATAGGTTTTTTACTAGAATTTTTTTAGTACTATTTTGATATAATATTTTTTCTTTATTTAAAGCTGTTGGTATAACTGAAATAATTTTTGCTTTAGAACTATTAAATCCATCTGCTAATGCACCCATGAGCCCTTGATTACCACCCCCAAAAATTAGATTCCAATTATTTTCTGAAATATAGTAGCCTAGTTTTTTGGCTTCACCAAAGTAATTAAAATCATTGCCTTTTTTGCTGCCACAAAAAACGCAAACATGAATTTTTTTTTTATTAATCATTATTTTAATAATAAAAAAATATCAATACTTTCTATATATAAATTCAGGTGTTTTGCTCCCAGCTTTCGATAAAGGCTCATCAAGAACTTTCCTATATGGAGAAAATTCACAAGTAGGATCTGTTGCATCAGCATTTCCTGTCAATGCAAACGCTTGACATCGGCATCCACCCCAGTCTATTTCTTTTCTATCACAGGACCTACATGGCTCAGGCATCCATTCTGTTCCTCTAAATCTGTTAAATGACTCAGAGTGTTCCCAAATCCATGCTAAGGATTTTTCCTTAAGATTATCAAAGTTTAAAAAATCAAGAGACTCAGCTGCGTGGCAAGGAAGTACTTTGCCTGCTGGAGTAATATTTAAAAATTGACGACCCCAGCCTCCCATACAAGATTTAGGTTTCTTAGCATAATAATCTGGTACTACATAATCAATTGCTAATATTCCTTTATACTTCGCTCTCGCTTCTTCAACTATTTTGGTAGCATTATCTAATTGTCTTTTAGTAGGTAAAAAAGCAGTTTGATTTTTTAAAGCCCACCCATAGTATTGTACTTGGGCTACTTCAAGCCTTTCTGCATCCAAGTCAACAGCTAGATTTATCATCTTATCTAAGTTATGAAGGTTCTGCCTATGCATAACAGAGTTTATGGTAAGGGGTAATCCTACTTTCCTAATTAATTTACAAGTTTCTATTTTTTTTTGATGTCCTTTAAAGCCAGCAATTTTTTCAGAGTTTTGCTGGTCTGTATCTTGAATTGATACCTGAACATGATCTAAGCCCGCATCGTAAAGTTTCCTTAGCCTCTCTTCATTTATCAAAACGCCTGAAGTTATAAGATTAGTATATAAACCTATTTTAGAAGCGTGACTGACTAAGATTTCTAAATCTTTTCTTGCAGTAGGTTCTCCTCCAGAAAAGTGAGCTTGCAGTATTCCAATTTTAACTCCATCAGATAAGGCTTTTTTCCATAATTCTGTATCAATTTCATTGCTTTTTAATTCTAGTTGAACAGGGTTTGAGCAATAAGGACAAGATAAAGGACATCTGTGAGTTAATTCGCAAAGCATAGCATAGGGTATTAGAGTTTTTCTCTTTTTTTCAGGAGTACTAAAACTTTTTTCTATTTTACTCATTAACAATAAATCCTTTATCAGCCAGTGATTGTAGCATTAAAATTACGTCACGAGAGATTTGATCTCTTGTGGCTTCATTAAATTTTTTGTGTAAATTATCTACAATAATATTAATAGAAAGTACTCCATCTACTTGTTTCATAATCTCTGCAGCAGTATCATCTAATTCAAACACCCTTTCAGGAGCATTTATAATCCATTTTTTTCTAGCTTCATCATATCTAAGTTTAGCGTGTCTAGGTAATCTAGGGATGTTATCAGGTACAAGTTTAACTAGTTTGCTCATTTTCCTGATCATTATTATTTTCTGGGATAAATGCACCTGGAGGAATATTTCCAGGATCTATGTAAGCATAGTAAAGAGCATCTAATTGGGCCCAGAGAACTTCAGTCTTAAATTTTACGGCATTTAATACAGCTTCCTGATCGCTCCTTGTAATCGCATTATTGATAACCCATTCTCTTCCAAATTCTACATCCCTCCTTGCTTGATTAATTCTTTTTTTAAAATAAGCTAATGCGTAATCATCTGCCCAATCATAGTATTTAGAGAGCCCAGCTATTCTTTCTTGATGTATTGCTGGCGCGTAAATTTCTGTCAATGAAGATGCAATTCCTTCCAGCAATGATTTCTCCTGAACAAAATTAACATAAGCATCAACTGCAAACTTTGTCCCTGGCAATATTCCTTTACAAGATTTAACATAATCTAGGTCTAGCTTTAAAGTTTCACAAAGTTGTAAATATCTTTTTATTCCGCCGCTTCCATCAATATCGCCCTCATGGTCAATCACTCTAGACCTCCACTCTAATCTTAATTTAACATCATTAATTCTAGCCATTAAAGTTAAGTCTTTTCTAGGAATAGACCACTGATAGTAGAACCTATTCAAGGCCCAGGCTTGAACTTGTTTAAAAGACAGTTTCCCTGTATGCAATAATTTATGAAAAGGGTGAAGGCTGTGATATCTTTGCTTACCTAAATCGGTTAAAGCATCTATAAACTCTTGTCTATTTAATTTTGGTAACTCTGAACTTTTTTCATCTTGTTTTCCAGGATAAAATGGAGCTGGCATTATCATAAATTTACCTCCATAGTATCGTAGGCTATTTCCCACCCATTATCATTGGCTATCTTTCTTTCGGGCGAGTCTTCAAGTAGAGCTGGATTAGTTGTATTGATATGTATAAATATTTTTTTTTTGATATTAATTTTTTTAAAAATTTCAATGGACCCTTCATCTCCTGACATACTAATATGCCCCATTCTTTTTCCTGTTTTAATACCAACATTTTGCTTAATCATCTCATCATCTTGCCACAATGTTCCGTCAAAAAAAACTAATTCACTATTATCCAACTTTTCTAAAAGCCATTCTGGTACATTTGCACAAGCTGGAATATAAAAAAACTTTTTACCATTATTATCACTAACCTCTAAAGCAATTGTATCTTCTTCAACAGATCCAAAGTCTTTTCCTTTGCTTTCATCTTCTAACCATAATGCGACTTTTCCTGGTACTGGAAAAGGTTTCACTGAAATACCACTCGACTTTTCATCTACATCTAGCAAATCAAAAGAATTATTTAAATTAACAGGAATTCTATTAACGAATTTAGGGTTGAGTACATTAAAAATACTATTTTTTCCTAAAACGTCTAAAACTCTTTGGGTTGCATACAAATTAAACTTTTGAGACTCTCTTAAGTTTATTAACCCTGCCGTATGATCCACATCAGCATTAGTAAGAATAACAGCCATAATTGGACTATATCTTAGAGGATCCTCTGAGTTTGGCATAAGTTCTGGGTTATTCCAAAGCTGATGTCTTAAATCAGGGGAAGCATTAAAAATATACCATTTTTTTTTGTCTGCACTTACTGCAATTGAAGACTGGGTTCTAGCTAGTGCATTGGAATTTTTTTGTCTTGCTAGTCTGCTATTTGGATGGTTACAGTTCCATTGAGGATAACCACCGCCAGCTGCCGCTCCTAAAACTCTTATAAACATAGCGTTTAAATAATATTTTTAAGAGCAACTAGCATAGCAATGAATTATTCAGAAGCTTAAAGCTCTGCGCATGCGTAACAGTTGATTTCTAGACCAACAGCAACTTCACGAATTTCAGGTGTTTTCCACATATTTATTCTCCCTAATAGATTAATAATGTTATAATATTAAATCAAATTTTAATAATTTGTATCTATATTTATTATTATAAAATCTTATAAAGAAATATAAATAACTTTAACTAAATTAAACGCGATTATTGAAAAAAAAAGCCTATTTTCCCGTAATAATGATAATATAGGTTTATGAGTCAAATTTATGCACTAATTATTGTTAGCTTCGTTAATTTAAATGCCACAGGCCAATATCAAGCACCTTTCCACAAAGTTATTTCAACCTATAGAACTTATAATTATTGTGATAAGGAGCTTATAAAAACACATGATTACTATTTAGCTAAAGATATTAGAAGAAAAAAACCGAAGCAAAGAAGTCCAAAATTTATTTATGATAATGAAAAAAATAAATCACTAGCTTACAAAGATAAAGGTATTTTATATTTTGCAAGTTGTAAATTAATTGAATTTCCAAAAAAATTCTAAATTTTAAAAAATAAGATTTTGCTTTTACACTTATAAATTTATTAAAATAACTTGTTTTTAGTTAAAGCTCCTTACCAAGCTATTGTATTTTAACGAGTTAAATGAATTAAATATAAATAACTATATTTTATTATTATTAAACTTGATATCTAGAAATTTAAAAATTAGCGATTTATCTCATGAATGCCTTATATTTATGGATCAACCCAGAAGAAAAATTATAAATATATATTTATTCCCAAAAATTTATAAAAAAAATTTTCATTTACTATATTTGTGTTTATTATGTAATTATGAAAAAGTTTAGTTTTTTATTTTTAATTTTTATAATATCAATAATTTCCAATAGTTTATTTTCAAAAACTTTGTTTTTAAAATGTGATCTTTTCTACTTTAAAATTTCAGAGCCAATTGTTGGTTTCAAAAAAGCTTACATGATTAAAGATAATAAATGGACTAAAATTAAGGAATTTGAGGCAACTGATAAAAACTACATGTTAAAGAACATATATCCTAATCAAAGTAAATGTAATAATAATAAATGTAGAGTAAATATTAAATTAGAGAAAAGCCCTAAAGAATTAAGCTACCTTAGTTATAAAAGTATTGTTAGTAATAAATTTTGTAGAATAGATGGCGGCAATAATTGTTATGAAAGAAAAATAGGAAAAAACCTTGAAGCTGGTTATTGCAGTAAAATTACAAATCAAGACATTAGCATAGAAAATAAAAAATAATTATTAAATTAGATCGTAAAAGTAAAATTAAACAGATTAAAAATTTAAGTTAAATAATTAGCCAGGTCTATGGCCACTTTATTTCCTACTCCCTGTATTATACCTTGAGGTGCCCAGGGGTGGGATTGAACCACCGACACTGCGATTTTCAGTCGCATGCTCTACCAACTGAGCTACCTAGGCACTAAAAAAATAATAAAGATATAAGTAAAGATGTCTAGAGTTTTTTTAATAGCGAAAAGTGTTTATTTTACAAAAAATTCTTGATCCCTTTCTAGCCATTCATAAAGTGAAGGCTCATAGAGTCTTGATTTCTTGTGTTTTAAAATTTCGCTCGATACGAACCAATTAATTGAGCTTTCTATACCTGCATAACAAAAAAATATTGGATGGTCATTTTTTTCATCTATATTTTTAATTTTGTAAATTTTTTTTAGAATACCCGAATTATTAAATTTTAATCCTCGATTTTCCAGATTCCACATTGAAGGAATATTTGTTGCTCCTCTAATTGTTCCATATTCTTGAAAATTTTTCATTTTATTTATACCGTAAAAAAAATCATTCTCTCTAGAATCTACTAATACTTTTTTATATTTTATATTATCTTTTACATCTTCAAAATTTGCAATAATACTAGTATTGATATTTAACTTATAGTTGCTTTTTTTTATCATTTGCATTGATCCTTCATCAATTTTAAAAGGATACTTTTTTTTGAAGTCATAAAATCCTCCATCTAAAATATAAATACTACTATGCCCTATATATTTTAAGGTGAAGTATATCGAGGTTACCTCAGCTATAGCATATTTATCATTCCTTTTTGGGTATAACACCAAAGTATCGTTTTCTTTAATACCAAAACTTTCAACCAGCCTTTTAATTTGATCAGGATCAGGTAATGAATGAGGAACATGGTTCTTTTTAATTCTCCATTTATCTTTATAAAAGTTAGTGTAAATTGAACAGTTTATATGTTCAACTTTATATGAGTTAAGTGATTTTCCTACCTCTATAACTTTTATAAACTCTTTGCAAATATTTTTAGAAAGCCAATCAACATTTACTAATGGCGAAGACTGTAAATATTTAATATTAAAAAAAATAATGCTAAAAAGAAATATAAATTTCATAATTTACAATACCATTTTTGTGAGATTTGCTAATCAGATATTTAATTAATAAAATTCTAGGAAAGATATTAATAACTACTATAATACTAACGAAGATAATCTTCAGCTAAGGTTGCTAAAAAGCTGGCTCCAGTACAGAGTATGTTGTCATCGAAGTCATATTTGGAATTATGAAGCGAGGCTGACTCGCCATTTCCTATCCATGCAAATGCCCCGGGTACTTCTTTCAAAAAGTAGGAAAAATCTTCTGATCCCATCATCGGGCTTTGGGAGTTAGATGATTTTTTACCGTTTACTTTTTTTGCCACTTTAAATGCAAAAGTACTCTGGTTACTATGGTTCACTGTAGCAGGATAACCTTTTTTAAAAACTATATTAGATTTAGCATTATAAGCTTGACAAGTACTGTTTACTACATCATAAAACCTTTTCTTTGCCATTTCCCCAATTTTATCATTATAATATCGTATCGTTCCATTTAATTTTGCAGATTTGGGAATAACATTGTTTGCCTTACCAGAGTGAAAAGAAGCCACAGTAATCACCAAGGTTTCTTTAGGATTTGAATTTCTAGAGACAATATGTTGCAAATTTTGTACTATCGCGGATCCACAAACTATAGGATCAATAGAATTAGAAGGCATTGCTCCATGAGCACCTTTACCAATAATCTCAATATCAAAGTTGTCAGCAGCAGCTAATCTAGGACCCTCTTCGACAGCAAGTACTCCAGACTCAAGTTTTGGCATATTGTGCATACCATATATTTCATCTACTGGATATTTTTTAAATAGTCCATCATCTATCATAGCTTTCGCTCCAGCAAAGCCTTCTTCAGCTGGCTGAAAAATTAATATTACTTTCCCATTAAAATTTCTAGTCTCTGACAAATATCTTGCAGCACCTAATAACATGGTTGTATGTCCGTCGTGACCGCAGGCATGCATTAGGCCTTTGTTTTGTGAGCAATAGGGTTTATTATTTTCTTCAGGAATAGGTAAAGCATCCATATCCGCTCTTAAGCCTATAGATTTTCCAGTTCCATTTTTAATAACAGCAACAACGCCTGTTCCACCTATTCCGGTTTCAATGTCATCAACTTTAAATTCTTTTAAAAGCTGCACTACTTTTTTTGATGTATTAAATTCATTATAAGCAAGTTCTGGAAATTTATGAAAATGATGCCTCCAGCTTTTCATGTCATCAAAGTATTGTGCTATTCTATTTTGTATTGGCAATTATAATCTCCATTCAAATTTCAAATATTTCCGGGCTTCCATAATACTTCTTTATTCTCCTTTATATTTAGTTTTCTTGCAACCACAAATAAAAAGTCAGATAATCTATTTATATATTTCAAAATTTCAGCATTGGTAGTTTTTTTCTTATTCAATTCTAAAATAGTGATCTCGCATCTTCTGCAAACCGTTCTAGCAAGATGAATTCTAGAAGAGATTTCAGTTCCACCTGGTAAAATAAAAGATTTTAAAGAAGGTAATTTAGAAATTATTATATCAATTTCATTTTCTATTTTAGATGTGTAGCTCTTATTGATTCTTAAGACATTTTTTTTACTAATTGGTGTTACAATGTCAGCCCCTATATCAAACAAATCATTTTGTATATTTCTAAAAATTTTTTTAAAAGGAGTAGGGATAATACAAATTACAAACCCTAAATGAGCATTTAGTTCCTCAATGTTTGCTAGCGCAACAATAGTTTTATCTGTTTTTGAGACTCTAGAGCCGTCTCCTAAGGAGGTCTTTCCGAAATCTCCTCCTTTAGTATAGACTTTGTCTATTTTAATTATTCTTCTAGCCATAAATAAATAGTATAATGAAAAAATAAATAAAGCAAAAATTAGCATCAGAAAATATTGACAATGTTCTTTATTTGTTCTAATAATAATAAAAATTTTTAAATTTATTATTTTTTAATATTGACTATAAGCTTCATATACGCAATATTTAGATATAAAAAAAAATTAACTACAATATATAGTAACTTACCCACATGTTATTATACACAATTGTGGATAAAAATAGATGTTAAATAAATTAAAATATAAAATAGATTCTAAAAATTCCGACATTCTAAGTGTCGTCCAAATAAAGCCAGGTGTAAGTGTAAAGAAGGACCCTAGCAAAGATTCCTTATTAACTGAGTTTGGCAGATCAACTCTCAAAGATAGATATCTCCTCCCAGATGAAGACTATCAAGGAATGTTTGCTAGGGTAGCTAGCTATTTTTCTGATGATAATGCCCATGCTCAAAGAATATATGATTACATGTCCAGTCATTGGTTTATGCCTTCTACACCCATTTTATCTAATGGAGGTACTAACAGGGGGCTTCCTATTTCTTGTTTTCTCAACGAAGCCAATGATAGTTTGCATGGTATAGTTGATTTATGGAATGAAAATGTCTGGTTAGCATCAAAAGGTGGTGGCATTGGGTCTTATTGGGGAAATCTTAGAGGTCAAGGAGAGAAAGTAGGTCAAGCAGGAAAAACCTCAGGGGTTGTTCCTTTTATAAGAGTAATGGATTCTTTGACTTTAGCAATTAGCCAAGGTAGTCTAAGAAGAGGTTCTGCAGCTTGCTATTTACCTGTTTGGCACCCAGAAATTGAAGAATTTGTAGACTTAAGAAGACCTACAGGTGGTGACCCTAATCGTAAGGCGCTTAACCTTCATCATGGAGTAGTATTATCAGACGACTTTATGAGAGCAGTTGAAGAGGATAAGAACTGGGCTTTAAAAAGCCCCAAAGATGGCTCAATACAAAAAACTACTAAAGCTAGAGCATTATGGATAAAAATTCTCACTGCAAGAATAGAGACCGGCGAGCCTTACCTTTTGTTTATTGATAGAGTTAATGACTCAATTCCTTATCATCATAAAATGGCAGGGCTACAAGTAAAGATGTCAAATTTATGTAGTGAAATCACTCTTCCCACTGGTTTAGATCATTTAGGAAATATAAGAACTGCAGTATGCTGTTTGTCCTCACTAAACCTAGAAAAATATGATCAATGGCACGAAGATCCTAATTTTATTTTAGATATTATGAAGTTTCTAGATAATGTTATGGAAGATTTTATAGCGAGAGCTCCAGAAACAATGAGAAATGCTAAATACTCAGCATTTAGAGAAAGAAGTGTAGGTTTAGGGGTGATGGGGTTTCATTCATTTTTACAAAAGAAAAAAATTCCTTTTGAGTCTGTTATGGCTAAGTCATGGAATAATAAAATTTTTAAAAATATTAAACAAAAAGCAGATCATGCTTCCAAGCTGTTGGCAGATAAGAAAGGAGCTTGCCCGGATGCAAATGATTATGGTGTAAATGAGAGGTTTTCTAATAAAATAGCTATTGCGCCTACTGCATCTATTTCAATAATCTGTGGTGGATCTTCTCCGGGAGTGGAGCCAATAGCGACTAATAGCTTTAACCAAAAAACACTTTCAGGATCGTTTAACGTCAGGAACCCTCAGTTAAAAAAGCTTCTTAAAGAAAAAGGAAAAGACACTGAAGAAGTTTGGTCTTCTATTACTGTAAACAATGGGTCAGTTCAACATCTAGATTTCTTTGATAATATAGAGAAAGCTGTATATAAAACAGCTTTTGAAATTGACCAGAGATATTTGATTGAATTGGCAGGAGACAGAACACCATTTGTTTGTCAGGCTCAATCATTGAATATTTTTCTAAAGCCTGATGTTCATAAAAGAGACCTGCACAATATTCATTTTTCAGCCTGGAAAAAAGGGATAAAAAGTCTTTACTACTTAAGATCAATGTCTTTGCAAAGGGCAGAAGTTGTTACTCAAGAAAACGTGAAAGTGCCCATCAAAGGAAAAATTAACCAAAATGAAAAACCACAAGAAAACCTCGTAGATTATGAGGAGTGCTTATCTTGTCAATAAAGGAGTATTAATTTTATGTCACTATTAGATGCGAGACCTGTATATAAACCATTTAAGTATCCATGGGCTTATGATGCTTGGTTACAACAACAAAGAATTCATTGGTTGCCCGAAGAAGTTCCTTTGGCTGACGACGTCTCTGATTGGAATCATAAATTGAATAAACAAGAGAAAAATTTACTCTCTCAAATATTTAGATTTTTTACTCAATCTGATATAGAGGTTAATAATTGTTATATGAAACATTACTCGCAGGTCTTTAAGCCAACAGAGGTTCAAATGATGCTTGCCTCTTTTTCTAACATGGAAACTATTCATGTTGCCGCTTATTCCCATCTTTTAGACACAATAGGCATGCCAGAAGTTGAGTATCAGGCATTTTTGCAAATAAAAGAAATGAGAGATAAATATGATTATATGCAACAATTTAATACCAATTCTAAAGAGGATATTGCTAAAACTCTAGCGATTTTTGGAGCATTTACTGAAGGGTTACAATTGTTTGCTACATTTGCAATATTATTAAATTTTCCTAGGTTTAATAAAATGAAAGGGATGGGTCAAATTGTAACATGGTCTGCCAGAGACGAAAGTCTTCATACAGAGTCCATTATAAAACTGTTTAACACCTTTTTATCAGAAAATACTGATATAAATATTAAGAAACTTCAAGTAGACTTGTATAAAGCCTGTAATACAATGATACTCCATGAAGATGCGTTTATAGATAGAGCGTTTGAATTAGGTAGCGTTGAAGGGTTAAGACCAGAGAGCGTCAAAAAATATATTAGATATATTGCTGATATCAGGCTTACTCAACTCAATCTTCAACCGATTTATAATATAGCAACAAATCCTCTTCCTTGGATAGATGTAATGCTTAATGGTGTAGAACATACAAACTTTTTTGAAAATAGAGCCACTGAGTATTCTAAAGCATCCACTAAAGGTTCATGGGATGAAGCTTTCGCCTAGATGTTTAGATATTAAATTAGTTTTTATTTTTAATACATTTCCATATTTTCTCAGGTTTTGCTGGCATATCAATATGATTAACGCATAATGCATTACAAATCGCATTTATAACTGCAGGCGGTGCACCGATAGCTCCAGCTTCTCCAGCTCCTTTTACCCCTAAAAGATTATTTTTACACAAGACTTCATTGAAAGAAAACTTAATATTAGGTACATCACTTGCCCTAGGTATTGCATAATCCATGAATGATCCACTTAGTAATTGACCATGTTCGTCATATATAGTTTCCTCAAATAATGCTTGCCCTATACCTTGCACTATACCTCCATGTACTTGACCCTCTAATAACATTGGATTAATAACTTTACCAAAGTCATCTACTACAACATATGATAAGATATTAACCTTGCCATTTTCTTTGTCTATCTCTAATTCACAAATGTGAGTACCGTTTGGATAAGTAAAGCTTCCCTGCTGAGGTGCCCATGATCCCTTGGCCTCTAATGTTTCACCTTTATCTGAAAGTTTGCTTAGGGTTTCTGCTAGATTAAATTTTTTATCATCAAAATAAAAAAGTCCATTTTTATATTTTATATTTTTAATCTCTACATTGTATTTTATTGATAACAATTCTTTTATTTTCTTAAGTAAATTTTCAGTTGCTACTTTTAGTGCGCTCCCTCCCACCGGGGTAGAACGCGATCCTCCAGTACCTGATCCTTTTTCTATTTCTTTACTGTTTCCTTGCATTACTTGTATTGTGGAAATATCTATATCTAAAATTTCAGATACTATCTGCGCATAGGAGGTTTCATGGCCTTGTCCATTGGACTGAGTTCCTATTTTAACTGTAATATCACCGTTTTTTCCTATACTGACAGTTGCAAACTCAGGGCCACCTCCTCCACAAGCTTCTATGTAGGTTGAAATTCCTATCCCTCTTAAATATCCTTTTTTATATGATATAACTTTTCTTTGATCAAATGTTTTATATTCTGCAATATTGATAGCATCTTTTAGGTTTTTTACAAAATCTCCGCTATCATATGTATGTCCTAAAGCAGTTTTATAAGGCATTTGAGATTTACTAATCAAGTTTATTTCTCTAATTTTAATAGGACTTATTCCTAGTTCCATAGCAGATTTGTCTACCAATCTTTCTATAAGATAGGCTGCTTCTGGTCTTCCTGCCCCTCTGTAAGCGTCAGTGGGTCCAGTATTTGTATAAACCCCTTTTACATTAGCGTATGCTACTTCTATATCATAACAACCTGTTAACATGCCTGTTCCTGCATAAGTAGGTATAAAAACTGCAAAATCTGACATATAAGCACCCATGTTGGCATAGGTTTCTACTAATAGGCCTTTAAACTTATAATTCCCATCTATACCTATTGTCGCTTTACTAAGATGGTCTCTTCCATGTATATCAGATAAAAAACTCTCTGTTCTTGAGGCTACCCATTTTACCGGTCTTTTAACTATTTTTGATGCAACTAAGGATAAAACATATTCGGGATAATTAAAAATTTTCATTCCAAATCCACCACCTACATCTTTGGTTATGACATTAATTTTCTCTTCTGATGTATTTAATATATTAGAAAGTTTCTTTTTTAGACTATGCACTCCTTGACTAGAACAATACAAAGTATATTCATCCTCAATGTCATTATAAATACCAATTGTACTGCGACACTCCATAGGATTGGGAACTAACCTATTATTAACCAGGCTAATACTTATATTATGTGTCGCTTCTTCTAAAGCTTTTCTAGTATCTTCCTTATTACCTAATTCCCAATCAAAACAAATGTTATTAGAAAGATTCTCTCTAACTAAAGGTGAGTCCTTTTTTATTGCAGTAGAAATATTTGATACGCAGTCTAACTCCTCAAAATCTATGATAATTTTTTCTGCAATATTTTGAGCAGATGATAAGGTTTCTGCTACTATTGCTAAAATTGGATCTCCAACATACCTTACATATTCTTTTGCTAAAATGTGTCTTGGAGTATCGGTCATCTCTTTACCATCTCTATTTTTTACCAGAAAAGTAGTTCTCATTTCCTTTATAGAAAGATCATCTATTTCCTTGGAACTAATTATTTTAATTAGACCTTTTTCTTTCAGAGCGTCTGATATATTAATATTTATTATCTTAGCACTAGCGTGTGGCGATCTTAAAATATATAAATAAGATTGATTTATGAAAGAAATATCGTCAGTGTAAACTGCATTTCCGGTTAATAATCTATTATCTTCTATTCTTTTTAAAGGCTGTCCAATTCCAAATTTCATAAGTCTCCCTATTTAAATTTATTAAATAATTTACTTCATTGAAAAATAAATTTTATTTAATTATAGTATTTTTATTACTATATAATAAAATAATAATATTATGGAAAAACACAATGAAATATTAGATTCTCCTAAATTTACCATAGGGGAATTAGTAAAACATAGATTTTATTCTTTCAGGGGTGTAATATTCGATGTTGACCCGGAATTTATGAATAGTGAGGAGTGGTATGAGTCTATTCCTGCACATATAAGGCCAAAGAGAAATCAGCCATTTTATCATTTATTTGCAGAAAATGATGATGGACCTTATATAGCTTATGTTTCTCAGCAAAATTTACTGCACGATGAAAACCTTGATCCGTGTTCTCATCCTCAAATTGAGACTTTATTTGATGGAATTGTTAATGGAAAATACGTTTTAAAAAATTCTAATTTGCAGTAAGTCTATTTGCAATCACTAATATATTTTCCTGACCAAGCAGAAGCTTCGTTAGCAAGTTGTGAGGTAAGTAATCTTCTAAAGCTGGCATGACAGGTTCCACAGGCATTTCCAAGATTACACATTTCAATATCTACTCTCTCCCAATTGTTATTTTCAAGTGCTATTTCTAAATTGCTGGCAGCAACCTCCGCTTCTGCATATAATCTATTAAAATATTCCTCTACAGCCCAAATTGCTGGTGTGGCATTAGTTAAATTTCTAGTTGAAAGATTAGTAGATCTAGGCCAAAGATTTTTAGACTTTTCCAATAGCAATTTAATATCTTTTGCATCTTGTACAGCTAAGTCTTGACTATAATCTAAATTGCTGTCTACATCAATGAAAGGAGCTAACCTTTTAACTCTCTCCCATATACCTTGCATGCTAGCTTTTCTAAGTTCTATGGTATCCTGAGCTTTATCAAAATCATTAGAAAGAAGTTGAAGCGAGAAAAATAAAAACATTACAGTTAAAAAGTTTAATCTCATATTGTAATTATAGTAGTTTAATAAAAATTATCTACACTATTTTTTAAGCCATGGAGCGTCAGGAGCAGTAATTTCTCCTTGAGGTGGAGCTGCGCTTTTATTAGTTGTTTTTAATAACTCTAAATTTTCATTATTCAAATTTCTTTTATATTTTCTGAAAGCATATTTACCTAAAAAGAACGAAAATATTACGGCTGCTAAGAAGATAAGAATGCCGATTATAGGATGATAATACATATTTAAATTCTAAGCTTTTTAGACAAAATTAACAACTAAAAATTTTTCCATTTTTCTTTTCTTTTTCAGAAATTGTAAAGACTTCATATCCAGTTTTTGTAACTCCTACAGTATGTTCATACTGTGAAGATAACTTTTTGTCTCTAGTGACAGCAGTCCATCCGTCATCCAAAATCAAAATATCTTTTTTTCCTAAATTTATCATAGGTTCTATTGTAAAGAACATTCCTTCTATTAATTCGGTTCCTTTATGTGCTTCCCCGTAATGCAAAATATTAGGAGCAGTATGAAATTTTTGACCTATACCGTGTCCACAAAAGTCTCTCACTACAGAATATCCGCGACTTTCTGTATATCTTTGAATTGCAGCCCCTATGTCCCCAGTTGTGTTTCCAGGTTTCACTTTTTTTATACCTTCCCACATTGCCGCATAGGTTGTTTCCATTAATTTTAAAGATTTAATATTTGGCCTTCCTACTGAAAACATGCGACTTGTGTCTCCATGCCAGCCGTCTAAAATCACTGTTATATCGATATTTAAAATATCATTATTTTTTAGTATTTTTTCACCTGGTATGCCATGGCATACTACGTGATTTACTGATGTACAAATCGACTTTGGAAATCCTTTGTAATCTAAAGGAGCAGGTATTGCGTTGTTATCTATAATAAAGTCATGACATAATTTATCCAATTTACTAGTTGTGATACCTTCTTTTATAAAAGGTTCTATATAATCTAATACTTTTGAAGCAAGGATGCCGGCTTTTCTCATATCATGGAAATCGCTATCTCTATGAATTACTATTTCACTTTGAAATTCATCAAATACTATATTTCTTTTCTCATTCATCAATTTTTAAATTATTAGCATCAAAAATATATTAATAATATTAACTCAAATGGTAAAACTCAAACATTTATTTTGTTTTCAAAATAAATATTAGTAATCCTCTTAATTAAGTTTAAATTATATTATAAGTTAAAATAAAAATAAAAATTTAATATAAAAGATCTATGAAACATAGGATAAAAAAAAATACAGCTGCTATATTGGTGATAGGAAATGAAATATTATCTGGTAAGACTCAAGACATAAATATCAACTTTTTAGCTAAGAGACTTGCTAATTTAGGACATGTTTTAAAGGAGGTTAGAATTATCAAAGATGATAAAAGTCAAATAATAAAGACTGCAAGAACGCTATCAAAAAATTATCAAAATGTTTTTACTACTGGAGGAATAGGACCTACCCACGATGACATAACAGCAGAATGTATGTCAGTAGCTTTTAAAAAAAAACTAATTCTTAATAAAACTGCACATAAATTATTGATAAAGCATTATGAAAAATCTGGAACAGACTTGAATGAAAGCAGACTTAAAATGGCGTATATACCTTGTCACTCAAAATTGATTAAAAACTCTGTAAGTGCTGCTCCTGGGTTTAAGATTCAGAATGTTTGGGTTATGGCTGGCGTTCCCAAAATAATGCAGGCAATGTTTATTGAAAATGTGGAAACAAAATTAGCCTTAGGAAAAAAAATATTTTCTAAAAGCATACAGATTCTTAAGCCAGAAGGAGATATAGCATTATTGTTATCAGAACTCCAAAATAATTTCAAAGAAATCGAAATAGGTAGCTATCCATATTATAAACCTCCTAATATTGGAACAGCTATAGTTTTTAGAAGCACAGAAAATAAAATAATATCTAAAGCAATAAAAGTATTGTGTAAAAATCTAACCGAAGCTAGTATTCAGTATTTAAAGTAGTTTTGCCCACTTGGCGGAATAGGTAGACGCAAGGGACTTAAAATCCCTTGTCCGT
>MDTC01211550.1_pt1 | contig 23147 bp, 23 predicted proteins | sample 811181 | NCBI WGS metagenome assembly MDTC01 (sample SAMN05326644, study PRJNA326480) | marine metagenome | isolation source: seawater | place: Pacific Ocean: North | collected 2011 | reverse complement strand
TCACATTCACTTGCAATCCTTGCACCATCTCGTGGTTCAAGTGGAGCTGGAGATTTATCACATACTAATGTTTCAAGTTCTGGAACTTGGGCTAGTTTTCAATTACAAGTATCTGGTAGTGATGTAACTGCAGAAACATACAATTTGTCATTTAATACAAGTAGTGCTAATTTTATTACTGAGGTGATAAGTGAAGATGCTCAAAGTCAAAAATCAGGTAATTCTAATTCATCTGTATATGTCTACAAGGTATTTAAACGAGCTTCTCATCTTATATTTGGTGCTGCTACAACATCAACCGTATCAGCTAAAAATGAAGCAAATGGTTTAGATTTTCAAGGTGGTGTAACTTCTATTGATGCCTTAGGAAATGAAAACTCATATACTGGTAATGTTGCATACAATAGTGCAAGAACACCTTATATACAATCACAATTAGTTGGTGATGCGAGATATAAACTATTTAGAGTATATACTCGTTCACATGGTAGTGATATAAATAAAGATATTAAAATTGCAATATTAAATATTAAAAGGGCTGATGACGTACCTGGTTCAGATTATGGTACTTTTTCAATTCAAGCTAGAGTACATAATCCAAATGGAACTAATGACGATACTATTTTAGAACAATTTGATGCTTTAACATTTGATTCAAATTCTCCAAACTATTTTGCAAAGAGAATTGGTGATAGATTTGTTGAAATAGATTCAAATGGAAAATTAACCTATTATGGTGATTATCCTAATCTAAGTAAACATATTAGAGTTGGTGATTTTACTAAAGTTGATAGTAATATAAGTCAATTTCCAAAGACAGTTGTACCTATGGGATTTGATATCCTAAACAACACATCTTTAGGAACTACGACAATACCATCAGCTTCATTTAAATCAAATCAAACTAATTCTAATGGTACATTTGACTCTTCCGTATTACATGGATTTGACTTTTTAACTTCAAAGATTAGTGATGATAATGAACAATATCTTGCTCCAATTCCTCTAAATGCTGGAACTGGAAATAATGTAACTATGTCATTGGAAAATTTTACTGGAACTAACGATGCATCCGAACTTGGTTCTAAGTATTCTGGAACAGCTGTACCATTATCACTTAGTGGTTCTGCAACAGCTCAGTTGAAATTTGCTGTTCCTTTTCAATTTGGGTTTGATGGTCGTAATCCAGCAACACCTTATTTCGTAGGAACTGAAATTGTCAATACAAATACACAGGGATTTGATTTATCATCCACAACTGCTAATGGTACTCTAGCTTATAAAAGAGCAATTAATGCTATTAGTAATCCTGATGAATTTGATATTAATTTACTGGTAACACCTGGTGTTATTCATAGATTACATTCAAGTGTAACAAATCATGCTATATCAAAGACAGAAGCTAGGGCAGATGCATTATACATCATGGATTCAGCAGCTTATACTGATTCAGTACAGACTGTTGTTGATACGGTTAATTCATTAGATACTAACTATGTTGCAACATACTATCCGTGGATTAAAATACCAAATAGAGATACTCAAAAACCAGTATGGGTTCCGCCATCAGTAGTATTACCTGGTGTGATATCATATACTGATAGAGTTTCTCATGAATGGTTTGCTCCAGCTGGATTAAATCGTGGTGGGTTGACTTCTGTATTAGAAGCGGCTACAAGATTGACTCACGCTGAAAGAGATGAACTTTATGAAGGTAGAGTTAACCCAATTGCATCATTTCCTGGTCAAGGAGTTGTAGTATTTGGACAAAAAACACTACAATCTAAACCATCTGCTTTGGATAGAATCAATGTTCGTAGATTATTGATTACAGTTAGAAAATTTATTGCAAGTGCATCAAGGTATTTAGTATTTGAACAAAATACCCAGGCACTAAGGAATAGATTCTTAAATATTGTAAATCCTTATCTTGAACAAGTTCAATCTAATAGTGGATTAAGTGCTTTTAGAGTTGTTATGGATGAATCTAATAATACACCTGATGTCGTAGATAGAAATCAGTTGGTTGGTCAGATATTCGTACAACCTACAAGAACTGCTGAGTTTATTGTACTAGACTTCGTTGTTCAACCAACAGGAGCTACATTTCCTGAATAAGTTTAACTTATAACATAATGTATACTGAAAAGCCCCTTTAACTAGGGGTTTTTCTTTTTATAAATAACTAAAAATTTATTTAGATGATATTTATTTATGAGTAGAAATAAACGACTTTTTTAGGAGAATAAAGAATGGCTACACTAGACCCGTCAGAAATAATGTTCACACCGTTTGAACCGAAAACAAAGAATCGGTTCATCATGTACATTGAAGGTATTCCAGCATATCTGATCAAAACTGCAAACAGACCATCGATTCAATTTGAAGAGATAGTCTTAGACCATATAAATGTTAAACGATATATTAAAGGAAAGGGTGCATGGCAACCTATCGATGTTGTACTTTATGATCCTGTAGTTCCAAGTGGAGCACAAGCAGTTATGGAGTGGGTTAGATTATCACACGAATCAGTAACGGGTCGTGATGGGTATTCTGATTTTTATAAGAAAGATGTTACTTTTAATGTTTTAGGACCTGTCGGTGACAAGGTTGAAGAATGGACATTGAAAGGAACTTACATTTCTAACGCAACATTTGGTGATTTAGATTGGGCAAACGCAACAGATCCAGTTGATATCACATTGACTCTTAGATACGACTACGCAATACTACAATTCTAATTTAGTCTAAATACAAAAACTTTATAATAGGTCTGGCAATCTGTTATATTAAAGAAGTGAGGTTATAATCACAAACATACTAATCAAATTAGTTAGGAGAAAATAAATGGCTGACGAGAAACGAAAGTTTCCAACAGAAGTCGTAGATTTGCCTTCTAAGGGCCTATTGTATCCAAAAGACCATCCATGTTCGGGTGGAACTATTGAAATAAAATACATGACGGCTAAAGAAGAAGATATATTGACTTCTCGTAACCTTATTCAAAAGGGAATCGTTTTGGATAAGTTGATGGAAAGTGTCATTATAGATTCTAATGTCAAACTTGATGATTTACTATTAGGTGACAAGAATGCTGTAATGATAGCAACTCGTATATTAGGATATGGTAAAGACTACACCGTAGATTTACAGGATCCTGATTCGGGTGAAAAACAACAAGAAACATTTGATTTAACACAAATCAAAGATAAAGAAATTGATGAAAAACTATTTAAAGGCGGTAAGAATGAATTTACATTTGACCTACCTACTTCAAAGACATCAATTACTTTCAAACTATTAACTCATAAAGATGAAAAAGATATAGAAGAGGAGTTAAAGGCACTAAAGAAATTTCAGAAAGCTAGTGGAGTGACGAGTGAAATCACAACGAGGTTGAAAAAGGCAATCACGAGTGTTGATGGAGATTCTACTCTAAAACGAATAAATGAGTTCGTGGATTATGAACTACTTTCAAGAGATTCATTCGCATTAAGAGAATATCTAAGAAAAGTAACACCAGATATAGATATGTCATTTACTTTTGTAAGTGAAGCTACAGGTGATACTACTGAAATGGATATCCCATTGAATGTCGAGTTTTTTTGGCCTGCGGGAGGAAGATAAGCCCGCAATACACGACCAAATCTTCTCTCTCTGTTTTCACGGAAAGGGTGGGTTTCATTTTACAGAAGTATATAATATGCCGTCATACCTTCGCCGTTTTTACATCAAAAAGGCTAGTGTGTTCTATGATAACGAAAGTAAAGAACACGAGAAGGCAAGAAAAAAGGCATCTGGTAAATCATCAGGACTTTCTCGTCCTGGTGTCTCAAGAGGCCGTTGATTTTTACAATACTTGATATTTATTATTGAGTTATAATATTCAATATAAATCAATCAATTTAATCATAGAAGGAGATGACAATGGCCTCATCCAATAAAAAACTAACCGAAGAACAAATTGTTGAAGGACTTGTTGACAAGGCAGCCAAAGGAATTCTAATGCACATCTTTAATAAGAAATTAGATGCTATAGAAAAGATGGGTATTCCTGATGATGTCAAAAAAGCAAGTAGAAATGCTGATAAAGCGTTCAGAGATTTAGAAAAATCATTGAAAAAAGCAGCTAAATTAAATAAAAAATTAAAATACTAATTTTAAAAAATGGCTGACCAACAAGACATAAAAACAAATCAGGAAATAAAGAAGCTTTTAAAGGATCAGATAGTAGCTAGAACAGAGTTACTTAAACTACAAGAAAAGGGTTCTAAAGAATACAGAACTCAATTAGATAATCTTAAAAAATTAAAAGCTGAGTTGGTAAAGAATGCCAAGTTGATTGAAACAGAAAAAGATGTTCGAGCTCAACAACAAGAAATCCAAGAAAAAACTTATAAGAGAAATCTTGAAATTCGTGGTTTAAATGTAAATTTAACCAAACAGGCGAAAAGACAGGCAAGTTATACACAAACCGTTGAAAGTCTATCAAACGGTGTTTCTGAAAATTTAAAGAAATCAGTAGCACTACAGGCAAATATGGCTGGTGATGGAACTAAATTAAGTGATTATTATGGTATGACATCTAACAAGTTAGCAGAAGTGGGTGGTCATTTTGAATCTTTAGGTGGTATGCAAGATAGAGCTGTCGATTTATCCTTAGAAATGGCACAGAATTATGGTGATATTGGAACATCAGGTTTTGATTTGAGTGGTATGAAAAGTCAAATCACACAATTAGGTGAGGAAGCAGCAGCTAAAAAAGAAGTAATAAAATCGATGTTACATACGGTTAAGGATGATACCTTAAAAGAAAGTTTAATGGCTGAACTAAAAGCTTTAGAAGATGTCACAAAGGGATTATCGAGTAAAGAAAAGGCACTAACACGAGTTGATAACTTAACAAAAGCTGCACAAGCAGAACTCGCAAAACCATTTGAAATGATGAAAGGTGCAATAGAAAGTCTACCTATGGGTGGATTTATTTCCGAATATATGGATATGGGTGGAGTGATGGATACTTTCGCCGATAAGACAAAAGATTCCTTAGCCGCAGCCTTCGATCCTACCAATCCAATGACTACTGGACTTGCCATATATAATATAAAGGTACAAGGTCAAATGGCCGCCAAATCATTACAATCAGGATTTGCTAAAGTAAATGCATTTATGGGTGGAATGTTAGGACCTATGTTGTTAGTTGTTGGAGCAATACTATTAGCCGGTAAGGTTATGAAGATGTTCTTTGGTGGAACAATGGAAGCTCGTAAGGAACTCGGTATCACCACAATGGAAGCAGCAGGATTACAAAACACCATAAATAGTACAGCTATGGAATTTCAATTTCTCGGTGTAAGTGCCTCAGATGTAAAAGATGTTGCTATGGGTATAGCCGATAACATGGGTGGAGTATCAGAGGTATCGAGAGAAACCGTATCAGCATTCGCAAGTTTAAACGCACATATGGGAGTTAGTGGGGCAGTATCAACTCAATTGGCAACCACAATGATGGCCATCGGTGCATCAAGTGCTACAGCAGCCGCAGGTCAGTTAGAAAGTGTAGGTCACTTAGCTAGACAGAGTGGAGTAGCACCAGCAAAAATTATGGAAGATATGGCTTCCGATATGGAATTCTTTTCAAGTTTTGCAAAAGATGGTGGGGTTAATTTAGCAAAGTCAGCCATAATGGCTAGAAAACTCGGTGTCAATATGGCAACCGTAAGTAAAATGGCTGATAGTCTGTTAGATTTCGAATCATCAATAAATGACCAAATGGAAGCTCAGATGTTAACAGGAAAGTCTATCAATACGGATAAGGCTCGTGAAATGGCACTCAATGGTGATTTAGCAGGAATGCAAAAAGAGATAGTATCTCAAGTTGGTAGTGAAGCAGAATTTAATCGATTGAATGTAGTTCAACGACAGGCAATGGCTAAAGCATTTGGTGTTAGTGTTCAAGATTTAAGTAGTATGGTAGCAAACCAAGAAAAACTCAACAATATGACAGATGCTCAGAAACAGACTCAAGATATTATAGCAAAACTCATGGAATTCGCAGGTAAGGCCATGACAGGATTCCTATCAGCAGGAAAGGCATTATTACCAGTAGTGGCTGGTATTGGTGTTGCCATGTTAGTAGCATTTTATCCAATAACTCTTGCAGTACTTGGTATAACAGCTATAGGAGCGGGATTTAATTACTTGAATAAACAAGTTCCAATGTTAGGAACGATTCTCGGTGTTGCATTAGGATTGATAACTGCGATTAAAGTTCAATCTATGTTAGCTGGTAAATCACTCGGTGGTGGAATGTTAAGTGGTGCTAAAAGTCTTGTGGGTGGATTAAAAGATAAACTAACAGGTGGTAGTGCAGCTGCATCAGTAAGTGGTAAAGGTGGTGGAATGGGTAGTTCTATAGCAAAAAGTGGAAAAGGAATGGGTGCTGGATTAAAAGGATTATCAAAAGGAGTTGGAGCAGTAGCAAATCCTAAAGTTCTACTTGGATTAGCAGCATTAACTCTAGCTGTAATTGGTATTGGATATGCACTTAAACTTGCCGCACCTGGTATAAAAGCGTTTGGTGAAGCTATGGGAGGAATTATTCAATCTGTCGGTTCTGCATTAGTTGGTATCATTGGAGCTATAGGAGATTTCGGAGTTAAACTTATGACGATAGCGAGTCCAACAGTTGCATTAGGATTATTTGCAACCGCTGGTGGATTTGGAGCACTGGCAGCCTCAATGGCCGCTTTCTCAGCAGCTGGATTGTTAGCAATTCCAGCAATGATTGCAGTTGGAGCATTTAATGCGGTAACTGGTGGTGGAGAAGGTGGTGGAGAGAAAAAGGATGGTGTTGAGACAAAGATAGAAATGACCAATCAAAAATTAGATAAACTTATAGAATTAATGGGTAGTGATGGTGATATAGCACAGAACTTAATAGGTGTTAGGAAGAACACTGGTGGTTTCATAGATACAATTAACATGGCTTAATGAGAGATTAAATGGCACTTAAAGACTTAATAACAGATTTATCAAATTTCAGATATACCGATTATGGTAATGCTGGAAGTATTCAATCTCAAGTCGGTGGTAGACACGGAACAACTGAACTTCCTATTGATAATTCAGATTTCGACAATGGGGTTGGTTTTGGTGCAGACCCGAACTCAACACCACAATCATTTACGGTTCGTGGATATCAGATTACGGGACAAAAAAGATTTTTTATTGGATATGGTGGAGAACTATTACCTCACGATCCTTCCTTATTTTCATTAGGTGGGGTTGATACAATAGCAGGTATCGGTGGTGGAGCTCCATATTATGGAAATTTATTACCAATCACACCAAGAGGTTCAATATACCGAGATGATAGTGGAAATTATCAAGTTCCACAAGAGTTTGGAAATACATTACCGCCTGGTGGAAATAGTAAAATAGAACAATATACTAAAACACAGATAACCCTTAATATTCCACAGATAGTATTGACTGGTCCTTTTCAAGATACTTATCAATCTCAATTAAACACTACATCATTAATACCTAATTTACATGGTAGTGATTTTATGACTCAACCTAATTACACGAGTCAGATTAAAGATACGGAAACTCAAACTCATACCGTTAGTATGATAAATTTAACAGGACCTACAACCGATACTTATCAAACGACTCTAAACATAGATAGTATAGCTGGTGGGGCACATGGAAGTGATTTCCTAACCACACCAATAGAAGCATTTAGTAGTAGATTTGCAAATCAGCAAGGTATGTTGATGGATACATTATTTGAAAGTGGTTTCAATCGTGATGATATGTATATTTCAGGACAAGATGAACCATCCATACCATTATTCAAGGAGTTTAATAGAACTGAGACATCACTTAAAAGAATTAGTTTAGACTCACCTAATTTTGATTCTGATGGAAATGATTTTTTCACATTTCAAGATAGAATACCTTACAATATTCCAGCAAGAGATGATAGCACAACTGGATTTGACGAACCATTTATTTTAAGACCGATTGGAAACACTTGGGGAATGGACAAACCAACTGGTGATGGATTCTTCTCAAAAGTAGGTGGATTCTTAACCGAAATAGATTCTGCAGCAGGTGACATCACAAGAGGTGCACCTGGATTTACAGGATTGATTTCAAGAACTCTACATGACGCAGTTAGACTTGGAAAGTGGGCACTTACACCCAAAGGTATATTCTTTTTTGCTAAACAATATGGATTACAATTATTAAATCCAAGACCTGAGACAAGAGTTTACAATCCGCTATCATTAGGTTCAATAGCACCAATTGTTCATATTGATAGACATTTGGGTGGTGGTAATTATATGAATTCACCATCAGGACCCGCTGGATTTACTATACTTGACATATATTCACAGGCAATAGAAATAGGACCTTTTGCACCACAATGGGCAGCAGCCGTGGCAACACGAACAACATTGGCACATTTAGCAGCTATGGTGCCAGGAGCTGGTGGTAAGGTATCATTCGGAGCATTACCTGAATTAAAATTTGATATATTAGCTGGAACTATTGATTCACTTTCACAAAATGTAGTTGGTTCTAATTTATATAAACAAGTAGACTTCGTAGGTGTAGATAGAAGATATGTTGATAGAAGTGGAACACCAACCTTACCATCATTAACTTTAAATGCTGGTATTCAAGGTAGATTTCTTCCTATAAGATATGATGGTTCTCCACTTACTGATGCATTTACATCAGGACTTGAACCAGAATACATAGATTTTGGTGTTGAGAAGCCAGGAGTATTTGAAGGTGATTTTTATTCAAGGGATAAACCATATGCCGATGGTAGTAGAATTGCTGAATTTATGTCATCGTATAATGACCAACCAGAATCGGTAATACAGATTGGTAAGTTTCTTGATTTACCTGTTACAGATGCAGCACAAAAACGTTCTACATACACGATTAAGTTTGGAGGAAACGGACCTGTAATACCACCGACACAAATCATAGATACTGGAACTGCAGTAAAGGTAAATTTAGATAGTATAAAGGGATTTGCCGCAGAACGACAATTTGAGTCGGATAAGTATAGTTCATCAGAACCTTACGCTAGATTTGATGAGTTAGTTAGTCCATTCTCAATTAGAAAAAGTGCATTTTCTATTAATGAAATGGATCAACCATTATTTGATTATAGAAAAGATGTTATACATATAGGTAAACTTTCAAAGGCTGATGAGACTTTAGGTTCGAGTATTGATGTAAAAGGGAAAACATTATCTCGTGTTCAAGGGGATAGTCCAGCATTAGGTGGATTTCAAAATGATATTTATAATGATGGTCAAGGGAATAGATATAGTGATAAGGTAAAATCATATGAAAATTTAACAACTAACAATACAGATTTAAACAATACAAGATTAAAGATAGATTCTGATGGTGATCCTGTAGCAAAAATAGAAACTGCTCATTTAAATAGTGGTAGGTATAATGTAGACGGACAATCAACTCTCGAAAGTCCGATAAAACTTCAAAATTTTCCATTATTCAATAGTCAAGATGGTGGTAATTTAAACTCCGAGAGACAATCATTGGGTTTTGTAAGTGAAACTGGTGAAGTAAAACTATTAGATAATAAATATGGTAGAAGTGAAACAACAAGATTTGGATTTGATAGTGTAAACTATTTAGAAAATATAGAAGCGGGAGCAGACGAAAACAGATTTCCTGGTATGTTTTTTATTGGGGATGATAAGAAACCAAAAGTAGAAGTTGATATAAGATATCAAAATAATAACTCACCTATACAAAATCCAAAGGATACTGGTGTTCAAGATGTTGAAATGTTACCTGATGGTGTGTTATCTGATACAAGAGCAGAGAAGATAGAATCTAACGCACAAGGAGTGGGTTCGAAACTCGATAGATATAAAACATTAGCATATGGTATGTTACCACAAGGTGACGAAAATGGGGAACAGAGATATTCTAAAAGGGCAGAAAGTCATAAAAGAGGTGAACCAAATGAAGGTAAACCTATTCCTGCTGTTTTACCTGTAAACCCTACCGATACACACACAATAAATGAATTGGGAGGAGTTGGAACAGTTAGAATTGGTGGTTCCGCGGAGTCCCCTACGTTCAATACCGATAAAACTGATGATGTTAATTTAATCAAATATGGTGAGGGTGATGAAAACTTTTATGGTGATGACCATATAAAGTTTAAATTCTATGACATAGTTAATTCAAAAAATATTATATTTAGGGCAACTTTAAGTGCAATAAACGATACCGTGACACCTGATTGGTCAACTGAAAGATATATTGGTAGACCAGATAGTGTTCATGTTTATCAAGGAGTTAATAGAGAACTTAGTTTTGATTTTATAGTTGCACCTTTTTCAAAACAAGAAATGTTAGTTTGTTGGGAAAAATTAAATTACCTTATGGGATTAACCTATCCTACTTGGAAAAAAGTCGGTGGGGCAAGTAGAATGGAAGCTCCATTTATGCATTTAACCATTGGTGATATGTTCTATCAGACTCCTGGTTATCTTAGTGGTTTAACTTTTTCTGTTGAGGATAATGTTAGTTGGGATATAGATAAATCAACTCAACTTCCGCAGGTATTAAATGTATCTGTAACATTCACTCATATCGGTAAACACAAATTAGCATCACAAGGAAAGCATTATGATTTACCTTGGTTGAAAGATTTAGCCGTAGGTGATGGAAACGATACATACAAACTTGGTGAAAGAGCCGAACCGTTTTCTTCATTGGGTACTTTATTGGATGTTTAGGAATAAGAAATGAGTAGATATACAAATACAATAATAAAGAACGACAAGGAAACTGGTAAGAGAGTTTATGGATTGACCTTATATCCACCAATACCTATTCAAGATGGTGACCAATTTATCTATCCAATAGATGGTGATAGATTTGAAAATGTAGCCTTTAGGTATTATGGGGATTCAACTCTTTGGTGGATTATAGCAGAGGCAAATAAACTTAGAGATGGTGGATTTGCTTTAGATCCATCTGTAGAGATACGTGTTCCTGGTAACATTCAACCAATTTTACAGGAGTTTCGTAGAATTAACGAAGAATTTCTTGATAGGTAAAAGGTTATGATAAATTTAGGCCCTATAAATGAAAAGGTAAGACAAACTTTGTATCAAAGAAGTTTAGCCTTAGCCCGTGAATCAAATACAAATCCACTTGAGCCCATTGAAACATCTCAATTACTCGATACCTTTACAAAAAGTATGTGGGTTAAGATGTTTAGTCCTGTTGCAGTTGATGGTGTAGTTGGTGCTCGTATTTATGGTGGTGAAGTGTTTGAGGAAAATAATTTCAGGCCACTACAAGGATTTGAACAAGTTTACGGCCCTATACGAACACAGGCATTAGAACCTCAGATTCAAGCTCAAGATGGTCATGAATTAATTCGACCAATTCCTGGTATATTAGATTTCACTTGTGAATACAAGGGTGGATTGTCTGCAATCAGAGAAGCAACTATAAATTGGATAGTTTGGACATTTGAAGATTTAGAAAGATTGACTCCATACTTTATGGCACCGAACAAAGGTGTATTATTAGAGTGGGGTTATGGTTCATCTATCAATCAAGCAAATATAGAAACCATAACAGAACAAGACATGAAAGATGGTAAGGCATATGACAAGATAAACACACTTGTCTTGGATAGTGGTGGTAGATACGATGGAATTTCAGGAGTAATAAGTAATTTTGAATTTAAGGCTAGGTCAGATGGTGGATTTGATGTTACAACCACGATTGTATCGAGGGGAGTAAATATATTAAACACTCAACTTGACCAAAGTGATGCACCGCTATCTTCATCACCTACTGGTGAATTTCAAGACACAGAAGCTTGGCCCACACTTGGTGAATTTTGTTCAGCACTTGAAGAGGAATTGTATAGTTTAGCAACAGAAGATTCGAGTTTTTGGGATTTTAAAAAATCACTACCACCAGCTAATGTTGGAGATAAAAAGTGGCAACAAGGTTCAACCTTACCACCTGGTGTATTAGTTTATGCAACTGATGGGTGGTTACAATTTGCAAGAGAAAAAGGTCCTTACATAACTTGGGGATTCTTAGAAGATAATATTTTAAACAAGTGGGTTGGTCGATATAGTAAAACAGATGGGAGAATTGGAGCATCATTTAGAAGTATAGAACCAGTAGTAAATGCAGAAACTGGTAAATTTCTATCTGGTTTAAATCAAACAAATAATGTTTCGGAAGCGGATATGACTTCCGTTCATGTTTCAAATCATCCATATCTTGAAACTCCTCATCTTGATAGATGGGTTTTACCTGGTCAATTTAATATAAGTAAGACAACAGAAGATAGTGCAGATGCTGAATTCTGTAAATCGGTCGCAGCGTTGATAAATGATCCTAATAAATTCGAACCATTCAGTGCAAATGATGATAATACAAAAGGATACCTAAGAAATATTTTAATATCATTTAGGTTGGTAAAAGAATCATTTCAAGGTGTAAAAACTTTAAAGGAAGGACTACAAAATTTATTTGATGCATTAAATGAAGATGTTCAAGGATTTTGGAATTTTCAAGTTGTAAGTGATCCATACATTAGTGGTAATGTTAAGGTAATAGATTCAAAAGATACGGTTCTATCAGTAAAGGACTACATAGATAAAGTTAATGTGGATGGATTAGAAAACCCTACAAGTCCAATGTATGTTTTTGATTCTTGGGGTGAGAGAAGTATAGTAAAGAGTCAGGATTTATCTGTTAAGTTACCATCTGCATTTGCAATAACTGCTATGTATGCAGGAACTTCCCCACCTGGATCTGGTGAAACCGAAGGTGATAAAGATGCAGCAGCTACTGGTAAGTTGTTGGGAACAGATGGGGTGGACGAATCACAAAAAGATATGATAAGACCATCTCGGATAGATCCGGATAAGCCAGCATATGGAACACAAAACCCTTACAATCTACAAGGTGCTGGAGATAATGTTTCCAATGAATTTTTTGGAAATGAAAAGGGTGTTCAGTTTAGTGGTCTTGATTTATCTTCTATATTAGAAAGGGCACGAGAATCAAAAGAAAAATCAGACGAAGAGAAGAAAAAGGATAAACAAAAAGAAAAGAGTAGTAAGGCAAGAACTCTTGAACCCATGAAAAAATTCTTTAAGGCGAGACAAGAAGGTCAGTTGTATGATGAGGATGGTAATTTAAAAGAAGATATTAAAAATGACGAATTGTATAAGACCGTAATGGGAAATATTATAAGTGGTAATACTCAGGTATTAGTTGGTAGTGATGGTGCCCTATTAGATGGTTCGGTGGATATTGAATTATTAGAATCTGCATCAGGAACTACTGATTTAGTTCCTATTGAATTGAGTATAACAATTGATGGTATAGGTGGTATCTTTCCAGGTAATGTATTCCATGTTAATTACATTCCTAAACGATATAAAGAATTCTGTGCATTTCAGATTATTTCTGTATCACAAAATGTTTCGAAAGATGGGTGGACAACAGATATAAAAGGACAAGTTAGAGTTGCGAGTGATAAGGTAATAAAAATAACACCATCTGAGGTGAGTAAGTATTCAAAATCTACATCAAAGGCACCACAGATTAGCGGTGGTCAAAGTGGAAATAGTGGTGGACTACCAAGTAACAATGCATCTCAAGGAAATTTAAGTGATACTAGCCCAAACCAAGGCTATCAAGAAATATCTGAAAATGATGATGATGGTGTTTATGGTATTGATCCTGTTACAGGTCAATTAGTAAAAAAATCTGATTAGTAAAGTGAGAGATTAATAATGGCAAAGAAAAAAAGAAAGATACTCAATTTATTTAACCAAGAACCAGCGATAGATTTTAGTGTAAGATTATCAGAATTGGGTAAAAAATCAATGCCATCCGATTCTCCTAACATCAGAACGGTAAATAATGCTGGTGTGGTTAAGAATACAGATGAATTTGTATATGAAGATGGTTCAAAAGTTCCAAAGGGAATTGAATATCATATTCACATCAGTAACAAAACCAAAGAACAACTTTACATGAGTGGTGGTGTTCATGATAGAACATCAGAGAATATATTTAGAAAGAAAGGAGATACTATATTAGGTCAGTATAGAGGAGTCAAACAATCATTTTTAAAAACAACCGATTACATCGGCCCATATGAATTTGAAGTAAAATCAAAACACGAAAAGTTAGGATTTGCCAGAAGATATTTTGCAAAAAGACTTACAGATAAGTTTGTATTTGAGGTTAGTGAACAATCTTATAATTTGGCACCACGATTATATCAAATAATAAGTGTTAAGTGGAGTCTTTCATTGGATAAGGCACAAATGGAAAGGGAAAACATAAGAACTATCGAAGAATTGGTGTTAGGTGGTTATGATGAATTGGAATTTGTATTGAATCCAACAGAAGGATACTTAGGTGAGTTAACCAGTAAAGAAGAAAAACTTCAAGAGTTAGAAAACGCCATAAAATCCTTTCAATCAACAAGAGGAAAAATACGAAAGAAAAAAAGAAGAATTAAAAAGGGTTCTAAAAAGAAAAGTGGTGGTAGTGCACAAACCACAACTACAACTGCACCACCTACCGGTGGTAGTGGTGGTGGGGCATATTAAAAGTGTATTTCAGAAATTAATTATCTATTTATATAAAATTAAGGTTATATTATGAAAATTGATGTATTAGATAAAGGTTATGTAGAATTAGTTGATACTCTTGGTGACGATTTAACTCCTGTTAATGCTGCCCGTGTATCATTCGGTGGTCGTTCAGAAGAATTTACCAATAAAGACAGAAGATTATCAAAGTTTTTAATCAAACACAAACATTTTAGTCCATTTAGACATCAGCACATCATGGTGATTATCAAGGCACCAGAGTTCGTGATGAGACAATGGTATAAGCATGTTGTTGGAATAGAAACCACATCATCAAGTGCCAGTAAAGACCATGCTTGGAACGAGATAAGTGGTCGGTATGTTGAGGTTGAGGATTATTATTATCCTGAAGTATGGAGAAAACAATCAGAGGATAACAAACAGGCAAGTGCTGGTGTATTGGATGATTTACAGCAAAAGATAATGTCCGAGTGTTATAATGATTACATGAATGCAGTAGAACATACTTATGATAAGATGATTGATGCGGGTATGGCAAAAGAACAGGCTCGTATTGTATTACCATTATCTCAATACACACAAGTTTGGTGGACAGCATCTTTTCAAAGTGTTATGAACTTCATAGAATTACGAGATGAACCAACATCACAGGTAGAAATACAAGAATACGCGAGAGCATTAAAAGAAATTATGTTAGCTAAATTTCCTGAAACTACCGGGCTATGGAGTGATATTTACTTAGACAAATAGGTTATAGTGATATTAGAAAGAAACAATCAACTCGATGAGTTTCTAAAGGAAAACGAAAACAAAGATTGTATCGTATTACCGATACTCTCAGATATAAAAAAACATCCCAAAGAAAACTCTTTATGTGCCATTTATATTAAAATATTAAATGGACAAGAGGGAATGGTTTGCTTTAATCATGGTGAAACATTGAGTATCGGATTAGATAATCTCATATCATTGGATATGTTAGGTAAGATATATTGTTATAATAAGAAAGAACTTAGTCACATCGTAAAACTAACAAATGTAGTAGATGTAAATCTCCAACATTATATGAGTAAAAATAAACCATTGGAGTGGGAAGAACTCTCTACCAAATCTCACGATTACTTCAATAGAACCATGTGGAAGTTCAAAAACATAAATAGAATAATACCGATTTGGAAACATATAGAATTGTGTAGGATAAAGACTAAGGTATTAGAAAAGTATATTGATTTACCGATACATCAAGAATACAATGATGAAATATTAGACAATTTAACCTATATTGAAAGTAATGGATTACAAACCACAAATGGTATGGTTTATAGTGAATACAATCCCTATACCTCAACAGGTCGTCCATCCAATAGATTCGGTGGTATTAACTTTGCAGCACTAAATAAAAAAGATGGTAGTAGAAAACCTTTTGTTAGTAGATTTGATGATGGGATGTTGGTTGAGTTTGACTATGATGCATATCACTTGAGACTAATCGGTGAGGTCGTTAATTATAAATTTCCTGATGGTTCAGTTCATGAACATATGTCTGAATTTTATGGATGTGATTACCAAGAATCCAAGAATCGTTCATTTCAATATCTCTACGGACACATTCCACCTGAAATTGTAGAAACAAATCCATTTTTTGACAAGGTTAACCAATATATCAATTATACTTGGATTCAGTATAAAGAGAGAAAATTCATAGAATCTGATATTTATAACAAGAAGATATACAAAAAGAATCTTTCGGCCATGAATCGTAATAAGGTATTCAACTATATGATTCAGTTAATGGAAACTGAGAATAATATGAAAGTATTGACTCAACTGATTCCATTTTTAAAGGACTTTGAAAGTAAGTTAATACTTTATAGTTACGATAGTTTCTTATTCGATTTTAAAATATCCGATGGATTGGAGTTTTTAAAAGGAGTTAAGAATATATTAGAACAAGATGGTAAATTCCCTACAAAATCAGGCAAGGGATTAAACTATCACGAAATGGTAAACATTACGGAGAAATTATGAGTTATTGGGATAAAATATTAGATGGGTTCGACTTTAAAACAAAAGCCGGTGCACCCTCAAATGCTCAATTCAAAAATCCAAACGATAGAATGCTATTGAGAATGGAACTTTTGAAAAAAGGATGGCCTGAAAACGTTGTAAATGAATATCTATACGAAATTGACTTAGTTAGAAAAAAACAAGACGATGGAACTTATGGTTCTGATTATGCAGTTAAACAATTTAATCCTGGTAGAGGACAAAAGTTAGTAAAAAAAGATGCATCAGCCCAAGATGTTAAGAAGGCACTTGGTGTAAAGGATGATGACGATTTACAGAGAGGTAAAGATGAAAAACCTAAAAGAGATGATGTACCTAAAAAGAAGAATAAACCAAAAAATTCAACAATTATTGACCAAAATCAAATAGATGAGTTTGATGAGGATTCTAAAAAAGGTGGTCTAAATAAAACAATTAAGGCACCAGGTAACGACGCTTCAACCGTAAATGAAATTGGTGTTGGATACGCTGTGGCATGTTTAGATGCTGGTGGAAATACCGACCAATGTTTGATTGATAAATTCAAAGGAACTAAATTAGAAAAGAAAATTCTAAAGGAATCAACAAGAAAAGAAATTTTTCAATCAGCTAAAGCAGAAAGAAAAAGACTAAATGACCATATGAACAATCCCAACAATCCACTTGATTCCAAAACAACTAAAGTTGCTCATATTTGGGGTTCTAAGGAATCACTAAGTGGTGCGGTAAATGGTTTACAGAAAAAGAAAATAAAAGTAGTTAATGGTATTCCATTTGATGGTGATGAAAATAAACTATTCAGAAAAAAACCTAACGGAAAGTTTGAATTGGATAAAGACGGAAAACGAATTCCTTTACCTGTTGAGTTTGGTGAAAATGGAAAACCTAAAAACTACGCACAAGTTATTTTAAATGGTGGAGCTGGAGATGATCCTACCGATACACAATTTATAATGACAGATGATAACGGTAATTGTGAAATACTACATTCATCAAACAAGACCACAACACAAGATTTACAGGCTAATGGTTCTCCATATAATGAAATAAACTCCATATCTGAGTCAGCAAAAAAAGACAAAAATATAACAGAAAAATCACACAAAGAAATCGATAAATTAGATGAAGAAACTGGACAGCAAATCAAAAAAATCAGAAATGACCAAAAAGATTATGTTAGCAGTCATGTGAGTAGATTTGGTAAAAGATTGAAAGATGACAAGACAAGGGATTATATATTAGCTAGATTAGAGAATGGTGAAAATGATAATCCACGAGGTCTATCAACCACAAAGGGTAAATATTTAGGAAAAGTTTTAAAGCACAAAAAAGTCAAAAAGGCCATGGCGACAAAGTATGGTAAAGATTGGGAAACCGCCATACAGGATCCCAATGATGAACGATATATGGACGATGTGATGAAACAAGAAATAATGAACTTTTACATAGATGGATTACAATCAGATATCAAAGAAGGTATAGAGATGAGAAATGATGATGTTCAAATCATTTCAAGATTGTTTGGTAAAACAAAGGCAAATGTAGTTGAAAACGGTCAAGTAAAGATGAAACCAGATGGAAGTGGTCCTATAACAAAATCGGTTCATGGTGAAGAGGATATGCTTGGAGAAAAAATACCTGACGGGCCAGATAAGTTTGACCAAAAATCCCTTAATGATTATTATAATAAACAAACCCAAGTTATTAATAATCATCGTTTAAAACTAAATGATATTGGTGAAAAAGAGGGGACTTTTGGACTTGGAGATTATCATCATACACAAAGGATGATAAGTAGATTACATCTAAATTTAGCCGATGAACATAATCCCGGTGGAATACCACATGATAGATTTGCACTAAACATGGGTGTTTTAAACACGAAGGGTGCTATCAAAAAAGACAAAGATGGTAATTTTTTAAGTAAACAAAAAGATGGTAAGTATTATAAGTGGAACGAAACCACTAAAAAATGGAATGACGGCCCATTTGAGGGTAAATCTTCGGAGCTTCTTGATAACGATTGTGCTGTAATGGCCGATGGGAAAACCCATAGAGATTGTTTAGGTTTAAAAGAAAATGAAAAGTTAGAGGATGGGTTTAAAATAAAATATGAAACTATAAATGCAAGTGTTGATTCAGAAGGTCAAATCGTAGATTTTGGTGGTAGTGATACTGCATCTGTAGAAGCTATTATTTATGATAGGAATGATAATGTCGTAGCAGTTCAGACTTGTAGGTCAAAATCAGGACCAGGTGGTTCGGTAAACGACACGATTAATTGGCATCCTGATTATCAAAAATGTATGGCTGAACACACAATTACAAATGGGAAATGTGGATAATGAGAACTCAATTACTATGTACATTCGCTAAGAAAGAAAGATTAAGTTCAATAATCGAACTAATCATCAAGTGTCATGATGTGCTATTTGATAAGATTTACATATTCAGTAATGAAAATGATTTATCACAATTAATATGCACCTATAACATTCCAAGTAATCACGATAACTTTATAGAGGGAATGGATACAATAGCTCTACATAGAAAAAAACAATCTAACACATTATATACGATAAACGCTTTAAACGAAGTTATTCGTTCTAAAAACAATGGAGTCTTGGATAAAAAATTTCCAATAGAATGGAGTGAATTTCAAAACACACTTTTACTTGTTAATGAGGGTGGGTTAAATCAAATACCAACAAAAATATACAAAGTTATAAATACAGAAACTTGGAGTAATGAACAGCACCAATAAATGAATTATAGGTTTTACTATCCCCAATGGAATAGTCGAAAAGATGTATGTAAGGACTATCCTGAAATCAAAGAAATTACAAAAGAACCAATAGCCTTTTGGTATGGAGTTGGGCCTAAGAGAACAATTAGGAAAACCAAACATTCCATACAAAGATTACTCAAACGGGCACATCCATACTTACCAATATTAGTAATATATTCAATACCATACAGAGATTTAGGTCACCATTCTAAAGGTGGTGCAGATTCAGATGATGAATACTTAAAATTTATACAAGAATTTTGTAGTGCACTCGGTGATAAATCACCCATTGTAATATACGAACCTGATTGTATTCCACATATGGAACAAATGGGTGTGGTTGATGGGTTGGATAGGATGAGGTTGATTAAGGCAAGTATTGAGTTATTAAGTAGGACAAATGCGTCAGTTTACATAGACATAGGACACCCAAAATGGTTAAGTGTTCCTAAGGCAGTAAGCTATTTAGGTTTATGTGATGTTCACAAAGTAAATGGATTCGCACTAAACACGAGTAACTATTATGCCACCACAACTTGTTATGAATATGGAAAGAAGATTTCAAAACGACTTAATAATACTCATTTTGTAATAGACACCTCAAGAAATGGAAACGGAGCTAATTCAGAACATTTCAATCCGTTTGGTCGTTCAATTGGTGAATATCCCACAACAAAAACCTGTGATGAAATAGTAGATGCTTACTTGTGGGTAAAGGTGCCTGGTGAAAGTGATGGAAGGGTTAATGGTGGCCCAAAGGCTGGTAGATTCTCTCATCACCTCGCTTTAGATTTGATACACAATAAAAAATGAGTATTTATCAATTTTCCCATTATGATAAAAATAGAACTATGTCATTTTGTCCAATGGACACTACAAAATTGTGGCGGGATAACTCACGGAAGTATCCAAACGATAAAACAACACAATACTATACAGAAAATCCAATAGAGTATAAGTTCAATAACTATGGATTCAGAACACCTGATGATTTTAATTATGATGATGGAAATGTATTCTTAGGATGTAGTCATACAATTGGTATTGGACATCATTTAGAAAATACTTGGTCATACAAGTTAAATAAATTTATGGGTGGGAAATTTTGGAATCTTTCTCAAGGTGGTAGTGGTGTGGATACGGCATTTAGGTTACTATACGGATTTCAAAATCACTTAAATATAAAAAATATATTTCATTTTGCACCAACTATGCACAAGTATAGGTATGAATTTATAATAGATTCCCAACCAAGATTTATGAATATTTTGTATGATGATGGTAAACACGCTAAACGATTCTTAGGAGATATGTTTGTCGAACAATCATTATTAGACGATAAAGTTGCACAAATTAATTATGATAAATCCATACTTGCGATTCAATCTATAGCAGAAGATATGAATTGTAATTACTATGTTTTAGATGAAAAGGTGATGGATTTTAAAGATGATGATTCAATTAAAGCACGAGATTTCCAACACTACACAATAAATCAACAAAACCACTTATACGAAAGTTTTTTAAAAATAATTTAAAAAAACACTTGACTTTCTCATTTATCCTTTGTATATTATAGTATCAAATAAAGGGAATAAATAATGAAAACAGAAATAATAATTGAAATAGATGGTGTAGTTAGAACAATGGATTTGGATGAGTATATAGAAATGGTTACAGTTAAGGGAGTTAAGTAATGACAAAAACACACGAGTTTATTTTAGGAAAAAATGATTCTTCAACAGATTTTGAAGGTCATATATTAGATGTTGAATATGTGGTATCAAGTGTTAGTGATGATATTAAAGTTGTGGATATGTGGAGATATTGGGATAGTAAGAATCACGACCATTCATCACCTGATATGGATGAGGAGATGAGATTACCTTGGTTGAGTGAAGATTTCAAAGAGATGATGATGGAAGAATTAAGACATCTTGAATTTGGTGATTTTGATTTGGATAAGTATTGTGAAGAAAATCCTGATTTCGATGAAGCTATGAATGGGATGTATAACTAAAATAAATGAAAAAAACACTTGACTTTATCAAATATTCTTTGTATATTATGGTATGATAAAAGGGGATAACATGAAGAACTTAGTAATAAACGCGTTTGGTGATTTAGTTGAGAGAACTGATTATGGTAATCACAAGAATCAATTAAATCTATTTGACAACTTGAATGAGATAGTTGAAGAGAACGAAACTGCTAATGATATTTTAGATTTTTTATTCAATAGAAAAAAATAAAAAAAAACACTTGACTTATATAGGAAAAAAGCCGTATATTTAGGTGTAAGTTAAATAAAGGAAAAAGAAATGGATGAACTAAGATTAACAGACCACTTCGTTGAGAGATTCAACGAGAGATATTTCGGTGGTTATCAAATCGCTGATAAGAATCTACTAAAGAGATATATGGAAAAGGTTATGAAACCTTACCAGTTCAGACATCTTCTAAGGAGAATGAGGTTTAATGACCCACAATACATTCACTTTGGAACTGGACACTACTTGGTTGTGAGAAACAACGCAGTGATAACAATCTATAACAGAAACGGACAATACTAATGGCTAAGGATGCAACTCGATTTTTTGTAAATGTAAGTTTGGAGATATATGTACCAGACCAAGGTTTTGGTGAAAAAGCCAACACAAACGAGTGGAAAGATGCTGAATGGTTCGCTAATGAGATATGTTCACAGATACCAAAAGCTATCAACAAGAACTTTGAGTATTCTGAAAGACCATACTCAGTAAATTGGGCCCATAAGGGTAAAGTTGAGAGAGGCTAAAAATACTTGAAAAAAGTACTTGACAATTATAGTAAAAAAGCCTTATATTACTATATGATTTTTAATAAGAATAGGAGTGTTTCATGAAGAAACTAAAAACAACAGTCAAGAAATCCAATAAGAAGAGGGTTTCAAAAAATGATATCGGATATGGAGTCAAAGTTAAGGCTCTTGAAGATATGGGGTTGAAGAATTCAGAGTTCGATACTTTGAATGATATGTTCGGTAATCCAGTCGAAGAGTTCGAGGATTTAATGGATGATGTTTTCGATGTTGGATAATCCATTCCCAACAAATGACCCGTTGTGGATAACTGCACAGCATATGAGTCCAGATATGATGTTGTTAATTATTGATATGGTAGAGGAATGGATTGTAGAATCCAAACCAGATATCACATTGATGGATGCATGTTTTATAACCAATAATTTTGGAGTTGCGTGATGAAAGAAATATTAGAACTGATTAACGAGATAGAATGTGAGTTAGATGATTCAGTAAATTCTCTACCTGAGTACTCAAGTACTACAGATAGTAGGAGTTACATAGATGGTGCTCGTAATACACTATATGTGTTGAAAGAAAAAGTGGAAGAAGTTATAGAGAAGGCAAATGCTTTCGAAAAAGGTTTAGATTTGTATAATAGGAAGAATTAGATATGAGTTATGTAGATTATCCAGAAAAACTGAATAAGGTTAAACGACAACTTAACCACATACTGAACGACCATAGATACTATCAACCAGATAATTCAAGAGAGTTCACTATCAGTATGTACAATGCGTTTGGTAAAAGAAAAATAACTGCCAAAATGCAAATCAGTATGGATAAGATT
>MDTC01125703.1_pt1 | contig 23151 bp, 9 predicted proteins | sample 811181 | NCBI WGS metagenome assembly MDTC01 (sample SAMN05326644, study PRJNA326480) | marine metagenome | isolation source: seawater | place: Pacific Ocean: North | collected 2011 | reverse complement strand
CCCCCTGACCTCAGCCGGCCCTTAAGAGGGCCCTACGAGTCCCCTCGACCCAATCCGCGGGTACAGGCTAACGATGGAGCGAATCCCTATGGTGGCGTCCGGCCCCGTCCGAGTCCCGTAGTGTTCCCCAAGCACGAAATGTGAGAAATTCGTCACGTTTCCACGCCGTAGGCGGCGGGGAATTATTTTCACTTTTCGTCTATACTACTACTAGCGATGATCATTGGGTAAACGCTTTGTCATCCCGTGTCCCCACAAAATTCCAAACTGTCCGAGTCACCTGAATGATAGTCGTCAGGCCCACGGGTATAATTCCCTGTGGACCTCTCACGTTCACGAAATACAATTCGCTACCGAATCCGACACTTTTTTTGTCGATGGTTCATTTACAAGAGTAGACAAGAAACTTACTCTATCCGAGTCCGAGTCCTATCCTATTGACCTACGCAACCGCAGGAGCCAAGCCCGGGGGGGGGTACTAACCGAGAGGGTGTTCTCTTCCGCGGGAGGCGACGAGCTCGCACGACGGGGGGGGGAGTGACAGGGGAGGGGCCTCGGAAGTCGCTGGGGGCCCGCCGCGCTCGACTCCGACTAGTAGAAGGCCGGCCCGTTGCCCGCCGCTTGGACACCCGCCGTCGGAGATTGATTTTGGAGCGGGCCGCCTGGCGCCGCGCCTCGGGGGACGCGGCGCGCTCTACTTAGTACAGAAAGCCCGACCACATCAAGACTTACATCAAGGCCCAGGGGGAGTGTGAGCCTGAGGAATATACCCTCTGTTCCTATACTGAGTCGACAGCTGGGCTGTCACATCTCAAATTACCAACTTACCGCAAACAACTCGAGATTACAATCATAATGGCGACTAGAATGGCGACTAAAAGATAAAAGGAATTGCTAGAGCCAAGGCTGCCATGTTGGTTTCATCAAAGACAGCGCAAAAGGATTCTGAGAAGAGTCAACCATATGTTTGATTTTGATATCCAAAATTTCATTTCCCTCCTCTGCTGTTGCTCTACACGCAGGTGATATCTGTTTTAATTGCTCGATGATGGAATGGCCTAGACTGTCAATGTTCCTGGTATCTTGATCACGTCTAAGAAAATGATTTTCGAAGAACAATCTGCAATATGGACTTATGACTCCCCCGGGTTGAGCTGCAGATTCCTGCAAGGCTATCGCGGTGAGGCCAATTGCGAGGGAGAAAACACTGTCGATTATCATTGGCTGCATTAAACTTATTAGGTTTCGACTGAGTCTGAAAGCGACTTCGCTGGCTCCATTTGTTATTCTTGCCATCGTCTGTTTGGACCGCAGCTGAGCAGTAAAAGTACAGGCTGTACGCGGACAAACCTTTAACGCACTGAACTTGAAACCTCCCAGCTTTAGGAGATAAGACACGAATGCTTGGATACCCATGCTTTTTGCCAGCGAACGACGAAAGGTCCATAGCGACTCTGCGGTATCTAGCCCTGCGCAAATGTATCGTGACACAGTATCTGTCTCAATACGCAAAGTTCTGCAAACTTCATAGTAGGCCGCAAATTGAGCACCTTTAAAATTTTCTAAGCATCTATATTTTGATTGGTAAAACAATCTTTCTTTTCTAAGAATACTGTGCGTGGCATGTTGGCGTGCGCAAAGAAACGGGGCCTCTGGGTCAATGTGAAGATATGTGCATCTCAGTTCGTCTATACTACTCAATGTAGTTGAGTGGTGACTATTGCTGACGAACTGCAAATTTGGTCCTACTGCAAAACAAGTCAATGGCATCGTTCTCATTCTCCGCTTCTGTGCTTCAACTGAGCGAATGAGCGTGTAGTCAATAATAGCAAAAAGTTGCGCACTGATCTCACATATGCGAGACGGCAGGCGACGAGTAATATGGACCAGAAACGAGTATTTTTGCCCTCCGTGAGTGGCAAGAGAAATATGTTTTCCCGTGGAGTGGTAGCATTTCTCTGAGCCAAAGTATGATCCAACATCCATGACTGATAGAGATGTATGTCGCCGAGGTTCGGCGAATCTGTAATTCTGCTGCCCTGGGATTTCAATCCCAGCATCCATGTGTGTTACAGAGGACCAGAATATCTTGCTCATGGACCGGGCCGGATCAAACCTAGAATACTTTGACAGTGTAGAAGTTGATTTTGTAAGGGCGCATTTCCAGCGCATCAGCCGATAGATGGTTGTACGAAGATTGACGGAGCTTGGCTCAATGAAATCACATCTGAATGCATCAAGACACTGGCTGAATAATATCAAATCCGATTCAGGCACCCACCTCGCCGAATACTCCAGCGAGGTGAAAGCAGCCTCAGCTGCCTCTCTAATTAAGCTAGGTACCGGGCTTTTGAGCTTGGCGATGGTATTGTAAAAACCATGAAGCAGCGTATCAATAACGGCCAGAATTCCCTCATGAATGGTGATCTCAAATCGATCCACAAGCTCGTCGCAAAAGACGTCCATTTCAAAAGAGAGGAGATAATGGCTTGCTTGCATTTGATGACGCACGAGCTTCATGTGGGAGGTGAATGAGTTTCTAACCTTACTTCTGCTACAGTCACGTTGGAACTCTAGCTCAGCATTGAGGCCATAGTAGAGGTCCTGCGGATGAGCAACAGCCATCCTTACCAGGCAACTACAGGCAACAGCTTGACTACTCTCCATTAACCCAGCCAGTAGCTGATTCACCCAGGGCACCCATACCCAGGAGGGTGAAGCATCGAGCCTCTCACTGATTAAGGTAGCAAAGTCCAGGTTTTCAGCATGAAAACGCAAAATGCAAAGAATTCTTGCAATGCCGCATACATATGCTTGAGAATCCCCACATTCGATTGCAGCAAGGTAACACGCTACTGAATATGTGAGTAATGTGCCCCTGGTCTTGGTATCATTGCATTGACTGTGCTGTACCTCGCATAAGACAGCCCACGCCAACCAAGCTCGACCATAAGAACAAAGAAGAGCAGTTGCGCATGAAAATGCAGCGTGCGCATTGTGAGGCTGGCCTAAAATGCCCAGTAAGATTCCTTTGAGTCGCAGCAGCTCAACTCGCTGCGTTAGATGGGAGAAGTTCATACTAGCATAATTTACGAAATTCAATCCACGCATCGCGCCTTCGCGGGTGGCTGAATTGCAGAGGAACACTATTGTCTCACGTAGTCTTGTGAAAGTTTGGCCAACAGCCAAGTTTGGCATTTGTGGCAGCATCATAGGGTGGGCGAGCCCATGCTTGCGAGCCACTTTCATGTTTACTGCAGCAATCCAAGATGAGTCATCGAGTAGCAAGCTCCGATGTTCGGGGCGCCGTGATTCAAACTCATGTCGAATCAGGGAGAAGCAGAGCTCGCGCCATCGTAAGATGTTATCCCAAATTGATGTGCTTTCCCATGAGTTTGGAAGACGATCGCGCCACGTTTGTATGATTCCTTGAATATCTGGGCGTGTGTGGCATCGTGCATGTTCCAAGGCTCCGTGAAGCAGTTGGCCAGCTTCGTGGACTTCGATGAGTTCATGAAACAACTGAAGTAGTGGAGAACCAGAATTAAAACCAATAGCGGGGAATGGCAGTGTGTACCATAGTGCCAGTGCGCTTGTGATGCACTGGGTACAAAGCCCTTCAACATGAGAAAAGCGACGTTCTACTACTGCCGACCTTATTTGGTTCAAGATAGTGTGGGGCGACGATTGAGTAAGCCTAGCACGAGATAGAACTCCAACATCTTTGATTCGATTGGCTGATCCGGTCTTCCAACATGAATCCATCGCCAGAATGCACTTGCGCTCCGAGGACGGATATGCCAAACCATGTTCATGCGATATTCCTGAGACTTGGGCCAATACATTCCATTGTTTTAAGTCTTGCGCACATTTAAACCATTCCTCTTCACAGAATTCTAATGCAAGCGCAGTTGATTTCTCCTCAGTGCTGCCGGCCCTGGCACACGTCAATTGAATATTTTTTTCAATAGAACCGAAGTAAACACGCTGCGCCTCAGCAATGCATCCATAACGTCTTAACCTTGATGCAAAATGACATACTCTCAGCGAGGTGAAGCTGCACATCACCCCAGCACCAAGGTCATCATCCGATAGATCTTCAAGGATAGCCAGTAACAAACGGACCAAGCTTGTGGGCGCGCCTTCGAACTGTAAATTACCTTCTCTGCCATGTTCTTTGACAGGTTGTGCGCTCGTTTCCATGATTCTATTCTCAACCATCGCAATTACATCGTGTCGGTAGTTATATTTCGATGCAAGTTCAAATAGCACCCTGGGGGGAAAGTCAGACAACATTGAATGTATTCCCAATAAACGAAGTAGAGATTGTGGCACATTCCCTTCTGAAGCTCTCAACACGCCAAAGTAGCCATAACGATGAACAGAAAAATCGAAAGCATCCAAGATAATCTCGCCATGTACAAATGCCCTTGATGGTAGGATTACAAAACGGGTAGTCCCACCTGGTAGGCTTCCGGGTACCTCAAGTAGAAGTGAATTGTTTGTCTCCAGCAACTGTCGAGAAAGCGCCTGCTGAAGCACACGTTTGCCATAGTGCTTGATTGCATTGATACACGCAGCTGCTGACAAGACCTCAAATATACATTGGGCCAACCCTAGGTGGGCATGTGCCATTTCCTTCAACAAAGCTACAATCAATGCTAAATCACCATGGAGCTTTTTGTAGCGTGTGTGCTCTCTTTGAGAGCCACATGATCCAGGGGCGGGGAGTCGTGCCGTATTAACATCAAGAGTAAGTGTACCTAGGTCCACTGAATCCAGCAGCACCTCAACAACAACAACCAGCCAAAATCTGGCGGAAAGTGGTGTCCAGTCAGCTTTGAATAGACCTATGACTTTGGCACCAACATACTCTACTGACCGCCTCATGAAGCGTTGCCTAAATTCAGAGCGCGTCGCAGCATGCGGTGCGACAAGACCGGCGGCAAATGGCTTCACGAAAGCCGGCGAATCAGCATATTTGCCTTTGGACGTTGGATTTGTAGGTGAATGATCGAGGCGTTGAATGATACCAAGGAAATGCGACAATAGTGGCTGAGCATCTGCTTCATCAAGTCGGTCAGTGTTCCCAAGAATATCAACAAATGCTATCTTCTCTTGTTGGGTTAGAGGACCATAGGGCGTACCAATCCACTTTCCTACAAAGCAAGATATGGACGAAAGCAGTGACATCGACTTGCTATCTTCGAGGCAACCAAACAACAAAGCAACAAAGGGTCTCCGTGCTTCCACAAATGAGTTTAACTGAAGTGCCCTACCAATGAGCTTCACGCAGATACCAAGCGCACAAGCTGTGGTAGTATTGATTTGACTCGCCTGGCTTGCTGGCTTTGAGCCTTTTATCCGATATTCCCTGCAGGTGGATTTTATACCTTTCGCTATAAACGACATAGTGGGCATAGCCGCTAAACCTTCTTTATCAAGAGGCGAAGTGTCACATGTCATGTGAATAACAGCAAGCTGTTGAGCAAGCTGCATCAAGGAATTTCCATGATTTGCGGCATAATCAATATGTCCGCTGATCTTTTCAAGTAAAGAGAGTGCTGAATAAATTATTGGGTGCCTCTCAATTTCCGGTGATGCGCCCCGCCACGAGCATTTTTCAAGAGGAGGGTGGCTGGTAAAATTCCAGCCATTGGTGGCAATTCGCAGGATGCGTTCAATCGCATTCTTTAAGTTCTGATAAAATAGCGACAAAGAGGAGCTAGGTGCAGCACGAGAAGGAGGATATGATGTTGTTATGCTTCTCAGCAAGTAATGAAGCTTCAACTCAATTTTTTGGCCTGGGAAATCAAAACAGGGGAGAACAAGTTGCTGGGCTTTTAAGACATTGTCCATAAAGAATGGATTTGGCTGCTGCGACACATCGACAGTTGCAATGAAAACATCCAAACAAGTTGATAGGAGAGGTGCTGAATATGGCACAATTTTGCCAGTCATGCTGTGTGATTTGTTAGTGAGATTACGAATAACGTTGGAGTCTGCTTTTGTGTTCGAGGTATGAATGATTTTTTCGAAGTAAGAGAAACGAATATGCACTCCCGGCCACATAGCTAATGATACTTTCAAAAGATCAACACACTGCACTGCAAGTCTCTTTACCATTGGTTCCTTGTTGTCGGAAGAAAAGAGAGCAAGTCGAACGAGAAAGTTTGTGATTAGTTCAATCATAGCACGAGTCAGGCTAGATTCAGTGTCCCTCGCTCTGCTTTTTACTTTCGCTGATTTATTGACTGAAGTGAACAGTATACGCTCGAGTTCCGAGGCATCTCCTTGTTTCTCCTTTGGTAGCTTTCGATGATGAAGCTCCCATGATATGATTGTATCTGCGAGTGCAACCGCAAGTTGCCTGTTTTCGATTGGGCAGTTAGGGGGTAAACCGAGACGATTCAGAGAATTAACCATCTGCGGCACAAACTGCATACGATATGCAAAAAATAGCAATGGGTGGCGAATAATAATTTGCCATATGTGTATCAGTTGAGGTAGTGCATGACCTTCCTCGTACATAATCTTTTTACTCCATTTCATTGCCTTGACAAAGTCGGGTGGCGGAAGTCTGACTGGGAGTGCTGGTAGAAGAACATCAAGCGCGATCTTTACTAACTCGCGAGCTTCAGGATGAAATGTTCGCAGGAGGGCAACGTAAACCTAATTCCACAGTAATCTTATTTGAGACGTTAGATTAAGATGTCCTTCGAAAGGACTTTAGGTAGGACCCTTACCTGCAGAATTATTTTTGGTGGTGTCTCATAAGTCGCAATGAAACGACACACATTAACGTAGGCCCATTGCTTTGAGAATGAATCTTCCGACTTCAAGTGGTTCCATGCAAATTTAATCAGCTCCTTGCGGTGTTCTACTAATTGGAATCCCAGATGCTCGATCAAAACAGTTGTCAATTTTAGCAATTCAACCCTGAGGGCTTCATTGTAGCAACCAGTCGCATAGTTTGCAACTCCAAGCGAACAGTGCATGAACAGTTTGATTAGTTCACTGCTGAGGATGATGTTCGTTGTTTCGATCTTATTCGACTGTTGCTGTTCGAATGTAAACACAAACATTGGTGTCACCACAAATCGCAAAGCAAGGATTTTCATCTCAGAAGATAGGGTACGGTCAACCAGCAAACGCAAGAACCGGTAGAGTATTGAGCGCTTGTGTTCTGGTGACCAGCCACGTGCAACCTCAAGACACAAAAACCTTTTCAGTAATGTCAAGTTCATCAAACCCGGGATGGCAAACATGGCAAGCACATCAAAAAGCACGTTGACATCGCCTTGATTCAGTCTCGAGTAGCTAATAAAACATTGCATAATCAGGTGGGCACGCTTGCTATCCGGGGATGGGGCTGCTGAGTTTAAGCGCCTTTTTTTGATCTTCTCTACCATCCCTCGGCTCAAAACTCGTTGTTGACGCCAAATGAAACACAGGCATTTTAGAGTATTTGAATTGAGGCTTAGGATTGGACGCAGATGCTGTAGTGTGTGCAAAATAGATATTCCATGATACTGCATGGTTGCTATCGAAGCCGGAGAATGTAACGCTCTATTCATGCTTATGCTGCCATGGCTCCGTGTTAAAAGCCAGGCATTCATATCAGCATTTCTCTCGCATGACGAATGGAGAACCCCTGTGTGGTTGTAATCTACAGAGGCAGTGCAGCATACTTCACAGGATCCCAAGAGGCACTGTTGTACGTAATTACGCTGTTGATTGGCGATCTGACGCTTGATATGTGACTGGGCTTTGAGAGCGCACATGGTGCCTCCAAACAGCGTTTCCAAGAGCCGATAAGTTCCTTGCTCGCTCATAAATCGGCACCTTAGAGCGTCTGCATCCGGAATAATGAGAGTAGCACGCAGGAGAGTCACTTGTTCCTTCGACAACAAACTTTTGTCTTGAAGGAAATAAGTAATGGAATCATGCGCATATCGCGAAAGTACGCACGCTAGCGGCCTTCTAAACGGTGTCGCTGGAGTACACGGGGGAAGTTGCCGGGTAGACCATGAACTATCGACTTTCGTCTCGCGGTCAACTAGGATGCTTTTATTTTCAATGCATTTCGCAGCAGACCGATTGCAAGGAATTTTCAAAAATGCACCCTCGAGTTTGATCACATAATAAATTGCTTTTTGCACAACATGCAATGGCCCGAAGCCCATTTTTTGGTTGAGTGACTCTGATTGAGTCAGATGTTGTGAGCACGAGAGCAGAAAAAGAAGATCGCAAGATACGGTGACTATCCGGCTATCCCGCTGATAGCTTGATGCGCGTAATACATTGATGCAAGAGTCTAGGCACGAAAACACCTTGCTGAAGAAATCCTTGCTCTGCCACGCTGCTGCTGCAGGGACAAGTACAAGCCGTTGGATCTCTCTAAAATGATATAATTGCAGCGAACTATCTCCGTGACTAAACTGATGTAAAACAGAGTCCAGACGCGCGGTCAGGATTCCATACTTAAAGCTGGCACTGTTTGCGAGTATGTGGTAAACCAGTGATTCAGCTGCACAAGCCACAACAGGAGTTGAGTGTGACATTGACCAAAAAGTAAACTCCAAAATTGCAATCTGGTGCTTGATTGAAAGGCGCTTCTCTGTGCTAGAGTTACCTTTTACGGCCGTAAACAACGTACGCAAACCGGCGTGCAACACACGTAGCAGAGCAGCGTGCAGTAGATGCTGCTGGACGCATGCAGAAGAAAAGCTAGAAAGCAACGAGGCGGAGCTAATTAGGGAACAGAAGGATGCTGAAGTTGATTGCCATCCAAATTGAATCCGGGCATCATCATATGAGTACATATGCAAGTTGTTGCCTGTCTCTCTTGATTGGTCGGAGCTTGCTGTTTGGATGTGGTCCATAAGAGATAGTAGTGCACACTGAAATGTATAGTCTAGTGTCATCAAGGGCGGTTGTGTTGACAAAAAGAATATCGTACAATCTAAGTTACCAATTAAAGTATTTAAATGGCTTCCTACAACGAGTGCTTTCAATGTAGCTGCAGCTAGTGTTCGAGCCCTGTGCATCGGCAAAATCTTTGCACTAAGCTGAGGCAAACCACAGGTAACATTGAGCTCAACCAAACCACTCTGAGCACCAACCCGTTTCGCTGGTTGTTTGCTGCCAAGTTCTGAGAGTAGCAGGAGTGCGATCCTAGGTGCAATTGAACCTGCAAAATTGCACGCGAGACGCACAACTAGACACAGTGTACAAACAATATCGTTCACTGTGTGCACCGAAGACTCAACATCATGGTCAGTCAGCGCATGGAGCAAAGACTTGACGATTAAAGTACTCGTGCGGTCAACCCACACAGGATCTAGCAAAGGCAGTAAGTAGTGCAGTGAGTGGCAGACTGCTCTCCGTGCATATAGGCCAGGGCTGTACAGCGCTTTACATAAGCGGAAAATTAAATCAGAAACCAAAGACAGTCCTCTGGCATGCGATTTTGAGCTAACCAAACATGAAGTGTGGTCATAAGGGCCTGTAGCAAACGCAACTAAATAACGCAGGCTTTGCACTGCACATCTCTGAATCCTTAACCTTGGGTCTTGGAGAGCGTAGACAAGCATGTGGTTCATGGCATACAGAGACAACGAGCCAGGGAGCGAGCCAGGGAGCGGAAAAATATCGGCATGGTACTGGCTTGAAATATCACCCTCATGCCCAAAAGAAGAGTCTAAGGTGCCTGTTGCAGTTTGAGCTAAGAGGAGGCTAAAGTGTCGGCATAATCCGTGAACTAACGGTGTTGCGAGCATCGATAATTCATGATCTGTAGTTGCAGACAGCATACAATATAAAATCGAATGAAACTGTACGTTTGCATGGTAAGCTGATGATGTTGAAGCGGCCGCTGGAGTGTCCAAACATACCGCATTAACACCAATCAGACAGTCTAGGGCACAAGCTATAAACTTGAAGCACAGGTTACGGTAACGTCCTGCGATCATGTCACCAATGCATGTGTCCAAACTTGATGCATGATTTCGACGTTGGCTAGCATATAGTAATGTTTGAAACAAATCGCACGTGGCATCAAGACAGTCATGTAGAGGCAGTATAAATTTGCCTGAGGAACCAGCCGCTAGGTTAACACTATTCCTTGCTCGCTTGATGCGCTCCGTGTAGCCTTCATTTACAGCAGACTCTTTTGGTGTTTCATGCAACATCATGAGCACTTCATTGTGATCATGTCGCCAACTACAAACGAGCGACAAGGTAGAAGTATCGAAGGAACGTAGGGAGTTTATACGAGAATTACCAATAAGCTCCCGTGGGTGATGTGAGTCAAGATGTAATCTATCCCTTGTAAGGCGGTTGTGGCCCCCCAGCTTCCCGAGGATTCGGATAGCTAAAGTTCCGCATGAATAGGGACGGGGGCGGAGATGCAAATACAGTGCACTCAGAATCGAGTCCGCTAGGGCTGGATGTGCAGCCAGTAGGACAGAGATCTCTTTCACCCCCAGGTAATCAAGATAATATTCAAATGTGCGGAGGGCGAGGGCAGCAATGTTGTGTCCTAGGAGCCTCAGAGCGTAGCTCAACGGTTCCAGCAAGTGACAGAGAGTCGTATTCATGGAAGAGGAATGCACAGGCACCGTGATGCACAACTCGATCACCAACAAGTTAAGCGCATGCGACTTAGATAGATACTGTCTAAGTTGCCGCAAAGCACCCATCGCGGCTGGTAACATATCCTCGACTTCCAAATGTGATTTTCTCAACTTCTTTTTGCTTGCACCTGAACTCAAGTTTTGCAGAGAGCGAAAAAGACCCCGTAAAAGCAGTAGGTATCCAACTGGCCTGTGGACAATTGATGCTAAACGTAGGGATTCAAGTGTCAGAATCTGAACTCGACCATGCAATACTGACTCATTGTCTGCGAACAATGAAATTGAACCAAATACTATGTTAAAAAGTCGCAACAACATGGAAGCGCGATCGTGCAGGAGGACACGGCAGGAAGGCGTATTTCTGGACTCAGGTGCTTGTATTAAGTTGGTATCGCCATAATTTGGAAGGTGGAGATGTGCCAGATCACAAAGATGATCAATCAGAAAGCTCAACAGTACATCTGCGAAGCTAATCGAAGTACTTGTATTTGCAAGCAGGAGCTGGGAAAAGCCGAGAATCTCAGGCGTGTTCAATGTGGCCGTGAAAAGAAGCGGGATGTTCCTACCAATGGTGAATTGCAGATTCTGTCTATTCAGCACAGTAAACACCCCAGCAAAATTGTCCAGCAACTCCTTCTCTTCTGCGGGACACAACGTTGCCTTGTGAATAAGCAACTGACAGCAATCAACTCCCCATTCAAACATAGCGGAGATAATGTTACCTTCTTCTTGTGAAAACAAGTTTAGTTTGCCTGATGTCTCTTTTGAAGCAGCAGAGACCCGGTTGGGCCTCTCACGATTCTTCTGTATGATTTCAGGTGTCTGCCGATGGTGCAAGACGCACCACAAAACGGCCTTCAGGCCTCGTAATACTGTACACAGTAGGACCCGTATCTCCGGGGCGTAATCCGCAAAGCCGAGCCCACAAGGAATGCTAAAATGGATTGACGGTAACATCAGACTAGTAAACTCCTTGTCACTTGCAGCTACATAGAGGCTTCTTACTGGATGGCCCACTCGTTGTGACCCTCGGTTGACTGGGACTTTTGGATTAGCGAACTCGCTTAATAACCAGCGTAGAGTCTCCAGTTTTGCCACCAGACCCCTTAGGATGCACACAAGCAGCGATATCTCCGTGCTTAGATTGGAATCTATGTTATGAAATATGTAATCAACCAGATTCAACAAGAGCCGCACAGACGTAGTTTGGACAGTCAACGGAAGTGCCGAGTCGTGGAGGTTTTTTGAAAAGAGCACGACGATTCGTGCCAACTGATCAAGACTCAGCTTAGATCTGACATGGTGAACCAAGTCTGCAACAGTCGAAAATGCCAGTGGCCGCAACGATTCTTGACTAAGTCGCCCATTTCCCACAAGTACGTCCTCATCAATAAGCAAATCAACATGTGGATAAAATCCACTTCGAAAATCAGTGGCGAGTATATGCCTAGTGGCAACAAGCAGCTCTTTTCGAGTCGCCACAGCGTCACCAGGGCAAGCCAACAAGAGAGCAATGACCGATTTCGAGATGGCATCCTGATAAGGTTTCATCAAGTCAGAGAATCCTCTGAGGAGATAGGTTAGGAAAGATAATGTCTTCACTTGGCAAGCTACAAACTCTCTATATCTTTCGCGCGCGAGCCTAAGTGCTGTCGGAGGGGCCCTTAAAGACAGTCCAGCCATCATTAAGGGAGTTAACTGGGGAATATTATCCTGGATATATCTTGGATAAAGCTGGAAGAGAAGCATTACAATCAATGGGCACTCAGTGAGAACTTTGAATGAGTCTAGTCCCCTAAGGGGAGTCCTCAATTGTGCCAGTTGGTGGCCCATCTTCTCCTTTCTATCATCAGGGAGGATAGTATCTTTTTGTATTGAGCTCGAAGTTGGGGCGGGAACGCTGTGAATCGTGTTTGCTGGATAAATGATTGTTTGGCGCTCGGCCGAAGTGCACGACAAAAAAGCTCTCTTGACAGAGACCGGTAGAATCCGGTATAGGCGACGAACCAAATCAAGAAAGGCCTGGACTTCGCCTTCAAGAGCTGGTCGAAAACTTTTGTGCAGGTCAAACACGATGCGCAAGCAAGTAAGAGCATTATCTTCATTATCGTTGGCTAGCGTCTCGGTAGCAATTCTCAGCAGTTCTGACGTGTACGGTCGCAGAAGTTCATTGTTTGGTAAGCGGTTTAAAATTTCAAGTACAACACGACGGAAGCGATTTTCAATTGAATCTATAGGACGCTGCGCGTTGAGCCGAATCAACAACAACTCTCTAAACGCAGGAAATAAGTATCGTAAAAATCTTTCGTATTCAGCGGTATGCACGATCTCCTAAGTTTCAGGGGTGGCTGGCTACAATAAATAATACAGCAATACGCACGATGCGCTCCCGTAGTTCAGTCGCGCAGCGCAGACCATCGCTAGGCGACGACGAGAGTAATTTCTGGCATGCTACCTCGAAGTTGAATTTGCCGGCATATACTTTTGCGCACATGACCTCTGCGTACCGTAGGTAGATATGATGAACATTGTTTACACAATTCGCCGCAGGTATCCTTGGTTAGACAAAACGCGCAGCCCACAGCCAGCCCAGAGCCGCTGCACCGTGGCGAGTGCTGGCAGAGTCTACGCATTTTTTTTATGATGAGTGGGTAGCCGCTGCAGCGCGAGACTCTCGGATGCGTTGGGCGTTGCTCGTCTCTGGCCAGTGCTATAATGGAGCTCTGGCAGACTATCCTGCTCGAGGACCGGAGCAACCGCGGGCCAGTGTCCGTGCCAGAGGGCACGATGCTGCTAGCTGCGAAACGCAACGCGGAGATGTCCGGCGCGATGCCGGCGGCGGCCAGGGGCCGTGGTGGGCCCTCGCAAAATTATTGCGGATGTGCGCGGGAGGTGCAACACGAGCGGCTGCATACTCTTCTCCTGCAGTGTAGCGATGTGGTGGGTCGGGCGGGGGCGTTCGGGGGAAAAAAAGTCTGAGTGTTGATAATTTGGAGGTTGCTCTCAGGCTCTGCGTGCAGCAACGCCATAATGTGCGCGCCGGAGCCTGGCGTGGAAGGGCTGGTCTTGTAGTAAAAAGCCGGTCTGCAGGAGCCTGAGGTGAGGAACCCTAACTAATATTTAGCACTCCGAGTCCTGTCGGAATGCCCTCTATCTAGGCCGCCGCTCACTAGGACGACGACGCGACCAAAACAGTCCATGGAACGGGAATCTTACGTGCCTATCGCCGGAATCCTTTGACAGTGCAATTAATAGCGATTATTGAGATTGGTCGTTACGTTATAATCGCCGCCCTAACCAAAAGAAAAAAAGTGTCGCGCGTCGTTGCTGCGAGCGAACGCGCATGGAGGTGAGTTTGGAGCAGCCTGATGAGCACCTAGGCCGAGATCTAAGTAAGATAAAGCAAAATAATCAATGATTGACGCTAAGGCCCGGGCCTCCAGAACTCGGGGGCGCTTTTAAAATGGAAGGTACTGGCGTATGTAGAGATGCGAGGACATGCGGAGAATGCACTGGCAGGCAGGCCGGCTACGTAATTGGCCGTGCGAGAGGCCAGCCTTAAATTAAGAGGAGCACCAACAGGTTACTCCTCAGGTTACTCTCATACCTGGTCTTGGATGATGTAAAAGTATAATCGGATTGGGATTAAACTGAATATATTAAAGCAAAATCTAAAATTAAAAAGAAGTCAATGACGACCTCAGGTTTTGGCAGAACCTGGGACTGAGTAAAGAACCCGCCATGCCTAGGCATACTAGCAATAAACTCATGATTATTTTAAGGGTGAGTGATGATCCTCATATGGTTTTCTAGATGATACGCTTCCTAAAATTCAAGCAAAGCAAGCGACGTCAGAGTGCCGCAGTTGGCTGTTTATTTCGAGCCGTGGCACTCGCGAAATGGGCGTATTATGGGGTAAGTGACTAGTGTAGAAGAGCCTCGCGGCGAGCAGCGTCGTGTTCGTAATTTTCTCAGGCGACGAAACACAGCGGTATATACGCTCATCCATCGAATCAGCTGGTCGGTTGCTGAGGCTGTGACGAGCGGCATGATAAAATAAAACATGGACCTTGAAAGCTAGCGTCCGGCTGCCAGCCGAGCTTTGTTGGGCTGAGTAATGGTCGTCTGCAAAGCCGTAACGCAAAAAAAAGCCGCCGTACCGCCAGACCCTTCTGTTATGCATGGGCCCCGCTGAAACCGGGGACACTACCCTTAATTTTAAGTGATTGGTATCCAAACACATACATGTTTCTGGTTCATCTTACGGTCTGCTATTTGCCTTCTCCGCCTTAGTGTTCATCTCCACCCCACCAGCCTGGCTGGCCCACCCGTCCTGTTGGGCAAACGCTGACTCGCATGTAGCATAATAATAGTTCATCATCCGGCGCTTTTTAAAAACTGCTCATTTAGGACGTACTTATGTCGCTGGCGTTGGGCATGATTTTTGATGCTGACTTGGTGCCGTGGGGCGATGGGGGGCTTGGGTCGAGCAATCAGGTCGTACGTAGGTCGCGGCGTGTTATTGCCACGTCCTTTAAGCAGCTTAATCTCGTCCCTTAAGTCGTAGAAGCAAGCTAGCAAGAGCAATCAAGATATTAAGTAAAATTAGTATTTTGGGATGGTGACGGGTCTGTCGCGCGCATACGTGCCGCCGCCAGTAGTGGATCTTACCGCGCGCGTGTGCATCAAGTTTGCGCGGGCGTAAAACACAAGTCGCAGAGTTCAGTCCCTTTTTGGTAATAAGCAGGTAGAAATGAATTGACGAATTAAAATGCTAGCCCAAAACGCGGAGTGTCTCAGTGCGTCGGCCTGCGGCCCGCAACATGCTAGCCCGTCTTCCCGACTCCGCTAATCTTGCAGTTGTCGAGCGAGACAGGATTAGCTCGCAATCGCAAGAGTATGGCACGGGCGGCACCGCATGAGTATGGCAGCGGCTATCTATGTTTGCTCTCCGTGCGCTGCTTCTTGGCGCGAGTTCATTTTGATTTTGAAAACAAGACCAGTTGGAGGAAGACAGTAAGGAGGATGACAAAGACTGCACAATAGTGGCGCGACTACTAAAGAGTCACGGGGTCACGCTGCGACTTGTGTTTACGACTTGTATGGATAGGCCGTCTTGCAGGAAACTCTACTTGCTGCTGGATGGACGGATGAATGATGTATGCGTAACGTGGCTATTGCATGCATCTAGGCTCATTCCAGTTTTAATTGTACGTGCGTGGCCCAACACCTCAGCCCGTCGCGTATACCACGCCTCCCGAGCTGACGCGTCTAGGTGAATCTGGGCTCACCCAGTAATATCCTAAGCAAAACCTCTCTGTGGTTAATTCAATGCCGAAACACACGCACAAATACACACACACATACACACAAAACCCTCCTTAAGCAAGAGCGGCGCGCTTCGAAGGTGATAGATGGCAACGAGACTGGGGGGATTAGAAGCTGAGAATGTGGGACGAAGCATTCGCGCAACAGCGGAACTGGCAGCCGAACGTTGTCACGACGAGACACCTCGTGAGGGTTGCTCGTCGCGCGTCTTTAACCCCCTCCGCCTACCATGTTCTTGGGAAAAGCCAAATAAGAGCCGTCCTTCGCCGCTAGTAAACAGTCCCCGATGCGACTCTTCCCAGGTTCAGAGTTGTACAAGGAGCCAAATCCAAATCGCTTCGAAAGACAGCAGCATAAACGGACCCGTAATTGCGCCTTAATTTTTTCCTATTGTTCCCTGTCGCTATCGTATTATTGGAATTTCCGGTCACCGTGTCTGGCTAGGGTAAGGTTTGCCCCACTTTCTCGGCGGCGTATACTCGATCGACAGTCGGCCTATACTCAGCAAAATTTCCCGCCATTCGGCCGGCGAGTGGCTCTATGTAGCACGCGCATTGCGCCAAAAATAAAATACCATTCTCGTCATCGGGCCATATTGTCCTGTGGCGCCCGCCGTGCATTTGCCCCAGGTCACTTCGTTGGTCGCGAGTCTAGGGGGAGGCGAAACAGTGGGATGCGAAACAGCAGGTTTGGCCAGGGGGCGGGCATGGTGTCGTTAAAATGCAGGTAACAGAATGGGACCTTCTCTTAGTAATTAATCGGGCACACGGCAGCAACTAGCCGATTCCGACAACGCCTATCCTGCTGCATCTTCACGAGGAACTTGCTGCAGCTGAGCCTGATGCTGCTTTAGGACTTCCAGCGCCTCTGCTACCTTCATTCGGAGCGCATCTGGCGATTCGAGGAGATGAAGGAGCTCTGAGTTGTCCATTTCAAGCAGCATGCCAGTGATTTTCCCTGCTAGCTCGGGTTGTGAATGGTGAATGAGAGGGTACAGTCTTTCCCCAATCATATTTTTTTGAAGAGTGGGAGATGCATTCGCAAGGGCGGAGAGGGTCAGGGGATCCTCAGGCGCGCGTCGTTGTGCCGGAGGAGCACCAGGAGGTGGTTGCTGAAGAGGCAGGGGTGCTACGCCTGAAGGAAATGTCTGACCAGACTGTTGGCCAACTGGAGGAGCCATAAGGTGAGCTTGGGGGGGGAGCTGTGGAATATTTGGCGGGATAGTAGATGCATTGCGTGCGTTTTGTGTGTACTTGTACTGCTGAGCATTCTGGCCTTGACCCTGGCCACCCCTGTTCCTTGAGCGCCGGTTTGAACCGCCCTGACCACTGATCTGTGACATTTGGCTGGGGTGGATTGGATAAGCTCCCTGTCGTGGTGTGCCACCATGTCCGAATCCAGCTCGGGGGTCCGCCATCGGACCTCTCGGCGACCCACGGGTCATGACGTAGCCACGAGCATTCGGTGGTACACCCGCAATCGGCACCCCTGGGTGTCCCTGAGGGGATATTCCCATAGGGTGTGCTCCAGCTGTACCAGCTGCGTACATGATTGGCACAGTACCATATGGAGCTCCCAGGTGAGCAGGATGAAGACCCTGAGGGGGGTGCGGAGGAACGCCTCCAGGGCCTAAGGCTCCGGGGTGCGCACCATACGGTGTAGCTGTGCGCCGTTGTGCGTGCTGCGCTTCAAGCTGCGCTCGGCGGACCTCCTTGCGTTGGGCTAAAGCAACAAAAATAGGCTTTCCCAGAACAAGCTTATTGTTCATCTCCGTTACCGCTTTGGCCGCTTCTTCTGGAGATGAAAAACAAACAAATCCAAAACCTCTTGACGTGCCAGTTGCAGGCTCTCGCATTACCCGAGCCGAAGTTATGGTACCATATTCAGTGAAGTGTTCCCTGAGCTGATCATCGTCAAGTGTGTCGTCGATATTTTTGACGAAAAGGTTAACCCCCTGATATTTTTTTATGCGTTCAATTTTTGCTGCATCAAATTTGGCTTTGAGTTCACGTTCACGCTCTACTTTTTTCTGGGCACGCCCCACAAAGAGAGGTGCCTTCAACGAAATTGGCCCGCTTTCGCATGGGATTTCACCAGCACCATTAAGCGCCTCAATGGCAGCGATAGCAGCATCATGACGTTCAAAATTGACCCATCCAAAAACAGATGGTCCGTCCGGAGATGCACCTGCATTTTCAGGTACTTTACTTGAGGGGCCCTCATGTGTTTCACTGTTGGGGTTATCTTGTATTTTTTCTTCATCAGCTTGATTTACAGTTTTTATGTCTGCTCCCTTCGTTGCGGCAGGGGCCTTGGCTACTTGTACCTTGCATGATGTAATTGCGCCAAATGGCTCGAATGCTTTTCGGAGTGTTGCTTCATCCCAATCCCTCGGGAAATTCTTCACATAAAGGTTTGTCCAATCAGATTGACCGGAGCGTTCGGTACGTCGAATAAAATGGCCCACATATACTTCTTTGTCGCAAATTGTCATCGAATTAATTTTATTTATGGCGTCTGTCGCGGCATCCTCGGACTCGTAGTGCACATAACCATATCCTTGTGACTGCCCGGTCTCATCTGTGGCCACTTTGCATGACAAGATGTTTCCAAACAATGAGAAGGTATCAAACAATGCTTTGTGGTCAATTGAAGAGTCAAGATTTTTAACGAATACGTTGCCAACTCCAGACTTGCGGAGTGTTGGGTCCCTCTGTGACCACATGATTCGACAGGGCTTGGACTTAATCATCGTATAGTTCATTGTGTCCAAAGCTCGCTCTGCGTCCGAGACATTGTGAAAATTTACGTATGCATACCCAAGGCTTCGCCGCGTAACGGCATCGCGACACACACGAATTGAAGCCACCGGTCCCACAGTATTAAATATTTCGAACAATAGGCCCTATATTCAAAGTAAAAACGCATGGTCACGTCGTGCGTACCTCTGAGGCATCAGTAGATAGATCTCCCACGTAAAGCGATGCAGAGTGAAAAGGCACCGAGGTGGATCCGCCAAGCATCTCGAAGCGAGGGATCGCCAGCGATATAACTGATGTACCTAGCAGGTTAGCAAGCAAGCCAGGCAAGAGGTATGGGACACTTTTACGGCCGCTGGCTGCAGCGCGGCGCATCCGAGTCATTGTCACGGTCGCGGTCCGACGAGTCCCCTCCGAGTCCGCTCCTCATAAAACACCGTTCAAGTTCGCCGTGACTCATTAAAACTTGAACTAAATGGTGTGTTCTTGAGGGTACTATTTAGTCGCTGCCGATACATTCCCAAAGGTGCGTACCCCTTTGGGCCTTGCGTCATTCGCGGGTTCTGGGCCCACCGCGACGGTCCTAGAGACCGGGTTCTTCGCCGTATTGCCTTTGGAAACCCTATTCAGAGGCGAGTGCCAACACTAGACTCCGTCAGGGTGACATAAACACTCCTCTGTTTAGCTATAAATACTAAAACATCCGAGTCACTGGCATGATAAGCAATGAAAAAACGAACAACACTGGCAAGATGATGACCCCTTAGTTCGGAGTCGGACGCGCACAGAACTTCAACGAAGAAAACGGAGTCGGACGCGCACAGAACTTTGTGTGAATAAGACCTTTTTGGGAGGGCCCGGGGGCGTACAGCTGACCCTCTATCCCTCTATCGCAGGTAGCCCCTGGAAGACGCCAAGCATGACCAGTGATCTTGGGAACTGCACAGGTACTGACTGTCATTCGATGATCGCATGATTTTAGATTTTGAACGTAGTTTTATTTAACGTCGAAAAAAAAGAAACATCAAGCCAGGATGAAATCATCAAGCTACTGGAAAGTTCAGATGACAAGGTGCTTGCTATCTTTTTTTGTTTTACTGAGCTAAGCTACAGATAAAAGTTAAAGCGCTTAAGTCTGCAATTCTAATGATGCTGGATGGAGAGCCAATGCCCAAAATACTCATGACTGTAATCCGATTCTGCATCAACACCGATCATCATGAGCTTAAAAAAGTTTTAATGCTGTTTTGGGAAGTAGTTCCCAAATATGATGCCTGCCACAAGCTCCTTCCAGAAATGATACTCGTTCAATACATAGGCTGAGTCATGACCATGCTTTTGTCAGATCAAGCCAGAACTTAGGTATGTAACGCTTTGCGGAATGATCTAAATCATTCTAATGAGTTTGTACGCGGCTCAATGCTAAGATTTCTTTGTAAGTTGCGCGAATCAGAGATAATCGAACCTCTGATGCCTTCTATAAAAGCCTGCTTAGACCATCGACACTCCTACGTGAGGAAGAATGCAGCTCTCGCTGTCTATCACATACACAAGCATTTCGGATCTTCGCTCATCCCTGATGGCGCAGATTTAATGGAGCGTTTCATAAGCACGGAAAGTGAATTAGGCTCCCGTCGCAATGCATTCCTCATGCTCTTCAACGAAGCGGAAGAAATTGCCATTGAGTTCCTGCGGGCCCACGCCGAAAACTTAGACAATTTTGGCGATGGCTTTGCCTTGTTGGTCTTGGAGTTGACCCGCAAGGTCTGTAGACGCGATCCAGCGCAAAAGTCTCGTTTTGTTCGTTTCCTGTTTCAGCTCCTTGCCTCACAATCAGCAGCTGTGAGTTATGAAGCTGCTTGGACTTTAGTTAGCTTATCATCCGCCCCAACAGCAATCCGGGCGGCAGCATCAACATATACTTCGCTGCTGTGGACACAATCAGACAACAACGTGAAATTGATTGTCCTGGAACGGCTTGCGGAAGTTAAAGAGCGCCACATCCGAGTTCTTGCAGAGGTACTCATGGACATGCTCCGAGCTCTCACATCTCCAAATGTTGAAATTTGCAAAAGGACCCTTGAGATTGCCTTGGATTTAGTATCTCCACGCAATATAGACGAAGTCGTTCAAGTGCTAAAGCGAGAGGTCGTCCGGACTCGCGAATGTGACTTAGAAGATGGGAGTGAGTACCGCGCCATGTTGATAAACTCCATTCATAAATGCGCAGTTAAATTTCCTGACATTGCTGGTTCAGTAATTCACATACTCATGGATTTCCTCGGGGCGGATGGAGCAAACAATGTCATCATATTTGTGCGCTCGATAATTCAACAATATCCACCCTTGCGCGTAGAAATTTTGCAAAAACTATTGGCTGCGTTTCATGAAATCACAACATCGCCTGTGCTGGCTACTGCTTTGTGGATTCTTGGCGAGTACATTGAGACTGTGGAATTGCTGGAGGTTGGATTTGAGCACATTCTCGACAACCTGGGAGATTGGTCTTCCATACAAAAAATTGCTCGCGGCGAGCCTCCTGACTGCACACAGGCAGATACGGCGTCTGGTACTAGGGCAGTGGTTCTCTCCGATGGTACATATGCAACACAAAGCGTTGCCCCGGATGTTGCCACCAAGACCAACAGAGCAGTAGCACACCTACATAGCCTGGTAATGGCAGGCGATATATTTTTAGGGACTGTGGCAGCTGGTTCACTCACAAAGCTAGCCTCTAAGATATTAAAGATACACGGACCATGTGCCTCCATTTCTAAGCGATGCCAATGTTCCACACTGCTCGTTTGTTGTTATGTTGCTGAAATAAGCAAGAAACAGCAAGCGGGCTCAATGTGCTTCCCTGAAGGAACAGTCACTGGCGTGTCTGCGGACTCACTGGAACGTTTAGGGATTTTTGCTCAAATACTACTTGACCCCACAAAAAAGACTCTTCGTGATGCATTTTTGTTGGACAGTAAGTTGTCTTTTTGCTATTACTTGGAGCATACTGCACCTGGCAGACATGCATCCGACGGTTTCAGCTTGGCTAGTTCACCTGAAGTCCATTCTTGCGCCCAAGCTGATGATCTAATATCTTGGCGACAGTTAAGACCCAGCGTGGCCTCTGGTGTCGACTTGGAACTGTGTGATGAGGGCGACCTCAAGCGCGCCACGGGAATGAGCACTGCAAATGATACGTTTGGACTGCGCCTTAGTCATGTGTACCAGCTTTCCGGGTTCGCAGATCCGGTATACGCTGAAGCAAGTGTGACTGTACATGATTATGACATTGTTCTTGACATCTTGATTGTCAATCGTACGCAATCAACATTAACAAATATGACTGTGGAGCTTGCCACTATGGGCGATTTAAAGCTCGTAGAACGGCCTCAGTCCTTAACCATAGGACCATCAGATCAGCGTTCCATCCGTGCCAACATCAAGGTATCATCCACCGAGACGGGTCATATTTTTGGTACGATTGTGTACGACAAGTCGAGCACCGCCGAGAAAGCATATATTAACCTGAACAACATCCATCTTGATATCATGGACTATATTCGACCTGCAAGATGCTCTGATCAAGCATTTCGGCATATGTGGGCAGAATTTGAGTGGGAGAATAAAGTCGCTATTTCCACAAATATACTGGCCCTGAATGAATTTCTCGAGCATATTGTAGCATCCACAAGCATGTGCTGTCTAACCCCCAAGTCATCATTGCAAGGCGCGTCCTCATTCTTGGCAGCAAATTTGTACGCAAAGTCCGTTTTCGGCGAGGATGCCCTAGTAAATGTCTCAGTTGAAAAAAAAGAGGACTCGGACGGCAGACTCAGTGGATATATCCGAATACGCTCTAAAACACAGGGTATTGCTTTATCCTTGGGGGATAGAATCACTGCGGTTCAGAGAGCAGCAACATAGATATAGCATAAACTTTGTTTGCCCATTGCAAAGAGCAGCTTGACACCTAATACAGGGCCTAATTTACACGGCAAAAAAGCCCATTGCGAGAGACGTGGGAATTTAGTTTGTGGGGGTCTGTTCTATCATATGAAGCTGGCCTGACACGCGCTGCCGACAACCAGGACGAGCATTGCTCGCTGCACCGCAATCTATGCCGATGCCCCACCCTGTTACTTATTCCAAAAAGGAATTGTTCAAGACTTGCTCATGGTTCATTTTCACGGTCACGAACTACTCAGCAGGCTAACTTGAACTACTCAGTACTAGGTCACCCCTCCTGGGACCCTCCTGGGCACACCGGAGATTCCAATAGGTACGATAGCGACTGGGGAACGATACTACTACAAGTAGGAAAAAAGGAAAAAATTAGGGCGTAATTGCGCGTCCATTTATTTATACTATCTTTCGGAGCGATGTGGTTTGGGGCGGGTTTTTTCTCCATCCGTCGCACCGCGTCGCTG
>MDTC01183190.1_pt1 | contig 23155 bp, 23 predicted proteins | sample 811181 | NCBI WGS metagenome assembly MDTC01 (sample SAMN05326644, study PRJNA326480) | marine metagenome | isolation source: seawater | place: Pacific Ocean: North | collected 2011 | reverse complement strand
GTGTTATTTCTAGCATTAATGTTACTGATGGCGTTATTACATCGATGGGTACTAGGTCACTGACTTTGGCAAACCTTGGTTACACTGGAGAAACGAATGCAACCGCAGATCAAACAGCAGGTGAGATTAAGACACTTCTACAGACTGTTGATGGTAGTGGATCTAATATAGATGCCGATTTATTAGATTCCAAACATTTAGCAGACATCATACCCAAGCCTTCTCAAAGTGACTTTGCTGATGGAACTCTTGTAACAACATCAATCGATGCCAGCGTCACTAACGGTGAATCTTTTGTTATTGAGGTATCTGGTAAAAGTTACAGCTCATCGGTTCCTCCGCACATGGCTATTGCCCAAGGGTACATATATAATAACACCATTATAAATTTCTCTGGTGTTAATATTACTGGGAATACCTTTACAACTATTAAGGCTATGAACAATAACGGTTACCTATCTTTCTGGTGGCCGAGACACGCATATTGGAATGCCTATAATGTTCATGTTCGAAAGATGAACGGAACATCAACAGGGGGTGATAATGAAGTTACTTCTATTGCTAACTCAACAGAACCATCTGGGGCTACAAAGAAAGTAACAATTAACTTAGCTAAGACTTGGAACTCTTACAGCGATGGTTCTGGTTCTGGGTTAGATGCAGACAAACTTGATGGTTTACACGCTTCATCCTTTAACCAAGTAATTGGAACGGACGCTGACCTCAATACTTCTGGTTCTGCTATTATAGATAACATTAATGTTACTGATGGTGTTATTACATCGATGGGTACTAGGTCGTTAACTTTGGCAAACCTTGGTTACACTGGAGAAACGAATGCAACCGCAGATCAGTCTGCTAGTGAGATTCTTAATCTTCTCAAGACTGTCGATGGGTCTGGGTCTGGATTAGACGCAGACACACTTGATGGAGCGCAACCTAGTGCTTCTGCAAGTAATTCCACTATCGTTAAAAGACACAGTAGTGGTTATATTTATGCTAATTATTTTAATACAACAGCAAATGACGTTAGCTCTGGAGTGACGAAAGTCATGGTTGAAACAGGCAACGACGGATTCATAAGACACGGAAGTGCAGCAGCAATTAGATCATTTATTAATGTTGAGTCTGGTGCGACAGCAGATCAATCAGCTAGTGAGATTCTTACTCTTCTCAAGACTGTAGATGGAGCAGGATCTGGTTTAGACGCAGACACTCTGGATGGGATTACATCCGCAAGAATTCCTTATGCTCTTACTGGTAGTAATGGAACAACTAACACATATACTGTTGATGGTGGAATAGGGGCTAACAACATTACACGTTCGATGTTCTTTAGGGACAACGCACAAACTTTCGGTGCTCTAGGTATGCACATTACACACGCTACTAGCACCGCCTATGCTTTCCAGTTTGTTAATAATAGTTACTCCACTCCAAGTGCTCTTAAGGCACGGGTCAAAAATAATGGCACTTGGTCGAGTTCCGTAGATATTTGGAATAGTGGGAATGATGGTTCTGGTTCTGGGTTAGATGCAGACAAACTTGATGGTCAGCATGGGTCTCATTACTTAAATTATAATAATTTTAGTAATACCCCTACAATTCCTACTAACAATAATCAGCTTTCCAACGGTGCTGGTTATGTAACATCAAGCGGTAATACTGTTATCGGAACAGACTCTGACATCAATACGTCTGGTGCTACGGTTATAGACCAGTTGAACATGACAGATGGTGTCATAACTTCACATTCTACAAGGACACTGACTCTTGCAAACCTTGGTTATACTGGAGCGACTAATGCTAATAATTATGTTTTGCCATCCAGCATATCTTTAAACTCGCTAACTGTTGATAACAACAAGATTGATACTGATGGAACATTTGGAACATCCTATGGTTCCTATGGCATAGGAACAACGAATCTACAAAATGGACACCACAGGATTTTTGCGAAACCTAGTGACCATATGTATTTTGCTGCTGCTAGTAGTAAAGGTTTTCGGTTTAGACCGAACGGAGGAAGCTCTAGTGGTGGGGTGCAGAGTGCGATCACTAGTGCAGGAAACTTTGCGATAGGTGCTACAAGTGCTTCGAGTAAGTTAGCTGTTAATGGGGGTGTCGCTGTCGGAGGCAGTTACACTGGAGTTTCCGCTCCCTCTAATGGAATGGTTATTCAGGGTAATGTGGGTATAGGAACTAGTTCTGTATCGGGTTACTACGCCTTACAAGTTAATGGCAGCATTCAAGGTTCTTATAAGAGTTTTGTAATTGATCACCCCACCAAAGAGAAAAAGCAGCTTGTTCATGCCTCTCTTGAGGGGCCAGAGATTGGCGTATACTTCCGAGGTAAGAACACTACCGACACTATAACTATGCCTGATTATTGGGACGGTTTAGTAGACCTTGATTCTATGACAGTAGAGCTTACAGCTATTGGAGGCAATCAATCTCTATTTGTTGCATCTATGGAATCCAACGGAGATGTTGTTGTCGGATCAAATACCGATGAACCTTTGAATTATTACTACGTTATTTACGGAGAAAGAAAAGATATTGATAAGCTTGCAATAGAGGTTGACATTGAAGAAAATGAGGTTGAAGTAATTGAAACCCCCGAACCTGAAGTCGGGTCAGTTGATTACATAGACGCTGAATTATCTAATGCTTGATACAATATTCTTAATACCCATAGACCACAGAGGAATACAAGGACAGTTATTTAAACAATATCTCGATCTCCACTCTTGGTGCAAAGAAAACAACTCTGATATCTTTACGTGTGGTGGAATGTTTCTTAATTTTGCGAGAAACTTCTTAGCTACTGGGGGTAAGGGAAATACTGATCCTAGGCCAATAGAGGCAGAGTGGTTGTTTTGGATTGATTCAGATATTCAGTTCACTATAGATCAGATAAAACATCTCCATAGTATTAATCCCAAACACAAGTTTGTTACAGGTTGGTACAAATCTGATCTTTCTGATCAGAGCATGGTGGGTAAATGGAATATAGATTATTATAGGAAACGTAATCATATGCCTTTTTTGTCCGCTAACTTCTTGAACGAGAAAGCAGAGTCATCTCCCACTAAATTAATCGAGGTAGATTGGTGCGGGTTTGGGTTTACGAAAGTACATAGATCTATATATGAGCAGATGGATTATCCTTATTACCCCCTCAATTCTGTTAGGATAGAAGGTTGTAATGACCCCAAAAACAAAGGAGAAAAGATAGACATCGAAGACTTATCTTATGAAGATGTAAGCTTCTGTAACAACTGTTACGCCCAAACAGGAATCAAACCCTTAGTTGTGCCTAAATTAAAGGTTGGTCACCTGAAACCTTTTTTGTTTTAAAAACCTTGAAAAACAATCGCGCCTCCTTTACTTTGAAAGCATATGAAACAAATTGAATTCACCGATCCAGAAAGAGCAGCTATGATTCAACTTTTAGATCTCGCTGTAAGAAACGGAGGATTGAAAGTCTCTGGTGCTGCAAATTATTTAGCAGCTAAATTTGAAGATCCTGCGCCACAAGAAGAAGCACAACAGGCAGATTCAGACGAGGAACCAAAAATAGAAGTTGAAGAAGTAGAGCAGTAATGGCTGTACAGAGGAATCAACCCAGCCCTCAAAGGCAAACAGTCTTAACATTCGTATCCCCGAATGTACAGGACTTATTGTTTTTTGAAACAGTAGATGCCCAGAGGGTTGGGAAGAAGCCCCCTGCATACGGAACCGCGCATCCTGACACTGTAAATTTTCCCGATCATACCCTAGCGTATGTGAAGCAAGCTGATCCTAATGGTCAGTTTTATTATTACTATTACGCTAATACGAGAACTTCTCAGGACGATTACAATTTTGAATATTCTCAATCAAGTCTGGGGCAGACAAAGTTTAATACTGTTGTTCGTACTTATATTAGTCTGAGGTCTTCTTTTAAAGAAGACGACAGCACGTTGACCGCTGGATCGGCTATGCCCACCGCACCAGCAGCAGCTAATTTTGAAGGCAAAGGTTACGTTTTGATGGGGCGACAGCAGAAGAGGATTGGTGACCGAGAACTTGATGGTATCTTTGTAGTCGAGCAAAGAACTTATTTTGTTCGAGAAGATATCGAAACTCTCAAATGGGATGATCTTTCTCACAGGAACCTAAAGAGTACAATTAGTTATTACTTTACTGGAGAAACTCCTTCAGGGGCTGGAGCCACGATTGATGAACTTGTTGTAGATTCTGATAACGCTTGGTGGCAGACCACGTTGACTGTAGATGATTCTGCTCCCGATCCCGATATAAAAGTAGCTTGTTATCGTGAAGGAAGACAGATTTCTTCTGATTGGTTTGAGGTAGTTAAGAAAGAAACGATAGCAGGGGAAGGTAATGGGAACATACTTAATGTGGATGAATACTTCACCACAATGGATCATACATTCCCCCCTGTTTTAGAAAGCATAAATGTTGTTGGATTTGAGAGGCATGATGGTCAGGTGTTAGCTTTTCCTGAATATCACATGAACCCTGAAGGTTACCGTGGGCCTTGTAAAACCAAAGTAACTGTACAATTTTCCCCTAACAAATTCACTGGTAGTAATGGAGGTGTGCCAGAAGCTAAAGCAATGATCCCCCAGTCATTTACTTTTGGCACACCTTATGTTCGTATATCTGTTCCTCCTTGTCTTATGGCTGGAGGAATTGTTCGTTGTTCGACAGGAACTGTAGATCCTGTTTACAAATATACTATCTATGAGAAAAAATTGCCCGAAACGAGACCCCCTAATCTAGTTGAAATAGCTGAAAAGGGTATCGTTGTTCGGGACAAACAAGAACCTGCTAGGGGTGGTTTTGTGCGGACTACTTGGACAGTTTTCCCACCTAAGTTTGATGACTAATGGCTAAAGAAGGTTTCTTCCAAAAGATTAAGAGTCTCCTTACCCAAGGGTCAGAAGAGGCTATCGATGAATTTGCGGAGGCAGAAGTAGCCGACACTTCTATTCAAGATCCTGAAGTATCGGATCTTCCTTCTTTTGAATATAAGCCAATGGTAGAGGGTTTAGCTGAAGCTACGGCTGAGTTTTTTGATCGGAGTGTAGATGTTGGGAGAGAAGTAAATCATGTTGATATTAGGTATCGTCAAGAGCATGAACCATATAGGTATGAGCCAGATGGAGATAAAACTCTTTGTATAACTAAAGCTCATCTTTGTGAGATACACCCGCAAGCTGGCCTTGCTGGGTTGGCTGCGGGTGCTCCAGATTCATCAGTAAGAATTTTTGACTTAACGCCTTTAAAGATAAAGGTGTTGCCAGATACAACAGTTATTTACACTACGTTTCATACGAACTCTCACGGTGCTATAATACCAGATCCAGAACATCCTGAGATTGATAACCCAAATTATGATGCGGATAATCCCGACCCTGCTGAACCTGCGAAGATTCCTGATCCCGATTATGGAATCTATAGGCTAGACCAAGGAGAAGCACTACCTAGCTCAACGCATTTTATTTTGCCGTCTGAGGCAAAAACTGATGGGGTTAATGGTCAGTATTTTATACCGATAGTTTACATAAAAAATGGGAAGTTAGAGCGGAATTTTTGGAACGACGAAGAAACACCACCAAGACAAACTCAGCTATATGGAGGGTTGGACGGACACAGGGGGCCTTATTGGTGGCATAGAGGTTACAATGCAATAAACAATTTAGGTGTAGGTAAAAACATATACAAAAATTACAACGCAACTTTTGACATAAAAAATTTCAGAAGTTTAGACGAAAGACCTTCTGTGGCACTTGGACAGTCTGATGAGGATGGTAATCCTATTACTACGGATAGAGAAGACGCAGAAGGCAATAATCTTGTAAACCCTCCCTTTTCTGGGGAAGCACAGGTTAAAGTACAGTATGCCGAGGGCGGTGATGAAATCCACATACAGGGAAACGATTACAATAAGTATTGGAAGATCGGAGGCCAAGGAGTAGGCATCGTAGAGGATGGACTTGTTACCTGTTTATCGGATCTTAATTGCAAGGATTTTGCTACAAGCGATTTAAACACAACAACTGTTATATCCTCGGCCTCCTCATATACTTCTGTTTTAAGTGGTAGCTCCACTGTCTCGGTTCCTAGAAACCCCGACATTAATAATGTGACAGCAGTTCTTACTAGTGCTGGGGTGGTCACGGTAGCCTTAGAACCCGAAGAATCTAACCTTGTTTCGGTTGTCTCTGCTTCGGCAGTAACAACTGCAGCAGCTCCTGTTACATCAGGAAACATGACTAGTGTAGCTCAAGGGCCTTCTAATTCAGATTTCGCTAATGATGTTTGGAGTGGGGGAACTGCTTCTGCGGGGGGTGGATTAACTGCTGTCAAAGTTGCTGGTTGTGGAAGCACGGGAGGCAGTGGAGATACTTGTTATTGGGTGTTAGGATATGAGGCGACAGGGCAGTATTCGTCTTCACCTCCTACATTCCCTTCTTTTATAACAGGAGCGAATCAATCCACGCCTGTCATAAAATCGTTGTCAACAACTGATGTTGTCGAAACAACTACAGATTTGAGTGTAATTCAATCTTCTGGTTCTTCGGTATCTGTTATTGCTAGTTTGAGCACATCTGAGGTAGCTACGGCAGGAAATACTGTAAATGTGCTTATGTCCAATCTGACCCCAGTAGATGTTTTGACGAGCACAGACACGGTAGCAGTGCTTTCAGCAGCAACAACTGTAGATGTCTTTGCCCCTACAGGGACGGCTCACACTACTGTTATTAGAGAAGCTACGAGCACAGAATTAGAATCAGAGAATTTTTCTTCAATAAAAGTAGTTGAATGTCCTACAACTGCTTCTTGTCCTGCTCCTTCTTCGGAATAGACCCCACCTTGACTATTCAGGGTTTTTCCGTTAAGTTTATGCTATGGCTACTCTTACCGTAGCGGGAGTCGAAGAGGCCCTGTCTAAATTTAAATCAGTAGGTTCCTCCTTCACGCAGGAACTAAACTTGGTATTACCCCGTCTATATGCAATGGGTATGTGGAGAGATCTTCTGTATGAGACCACAATCTCCACGACAGATGGTAATTTTACACTACCTGATGATGCTGAGGCGATTGTGTCAGCTTTGATAGATAACGATCCAGCAAAAGCTCAGAGTCAATTTCATGATTACAGGATAACAGGAAGGAATAGAGACGGGACTACTTTGGCAGGATTTGGTATAATTGATGATGGTCTTGTCCCCACAGTTAATGAACTAGAGGAGGGGAAGGATTATGTTATCCTTGTAGAGCCTATAAAACCTGAAACAAGTATCGCGAGGACTAGCAATAACTTCATAACAGTCACTGGGTTAGATAGCAGCACAACCCCTGAACCCAAAAAGTTTACCCCCGCTTTCGACACCGCAGGTACTGGAATTTCTTCTTCATTTACTTTTACTAAAGTTACTGAGATCAGGAATGGAGACTCAACATTAAGTCATCCCGTAAAAATAGTGGCTATGAATGCCTTAGATAATACGGAAAAACTTGAACTTGGCACGGTTCAGGAAGCAAACAAAGTTAACTCTTATAGGAGATACAGGATTGCTAACAGGGATAGTATTAAAAAGACTATGCGTGTCTTAGTTAAAAGGAAGTTTAAGCAACTTATAAACCCATATGATGTCGTAAGACCGAGCAATCTTAACGCTATTAAGCACGGTCTATTGGGTAACGTAGCCGAAGAGAATGCAGATTTAGAGAGGGCAAACTACCACTGGAATGTTTGCCGACAACTTCTCGATGAAGAGTTAGATGCTTATCGTGGAGAAGCCAAACCAATTTTGAAGTTCGATCCATCTGGATCGGGAAGCCGAGTAATTAATTTAACCTAATTTAATATGACTGAATTTATACAGTACCTTAGTGACAACAGAGACAGCATAATCGCAACACTGACAGCTATTGTTGCAGCAGCGTCTGCTCTTTGTGCTTTAACGCCAACTCCTAAAGATGACACCATTGTTCGCAAAATTTACAAGGTAGTCGAATGGTTGGCACTAAACGTAGGAAAAGCCAAAGATAAATAATGCGCTTCATGCGTTTACTAACCACTGCACTAGAAGCTTTTGTAGCTTATATAAACCTAAAGAATAGACGTTATATAGATGAGATCGAAGATGAAATTGATGAGCTTGCCCGTGATGGCTCTCCTTCTGCAAAGCTGCGGATTGAAAGACTGGGCAAGAGACTCAGTCGTGAACGACAGCGCACTTTACGATCCACCGACAATAACGCTGATTGAAGGCCAACAATATAATTTTGTTGAGGGTGTTTTGACTGGGAGGAAGAAACACAAATTCCATAGCGACTATTCATATTTAAGAGCAATTACTATTGGAAATAAATGAACTCCTCCAAATTGATAGACACCCTTTTAGGGACTATAACCCCCACGATAGCTATAGCTGCTTCAATGCAAGAGCAAATAGAATACTGGCTCCGTGTAATTTCACTAATACTAGGTATATGTGTCGCAGCCGTATCTCTATACAGATTAATTTTTAAATATAAAAAATGATAGGTTTAGCGATAGGACATTCAAGAAGAGGAGATTCAGGAGCTTACACTGTTGGCAAACCAAGCGTCAGTGAGAAAAAGTTCAATACTGAATTGTTACCTCTTATAACTCCTAAGCTAAAAGTTCCTTTTAAAATATACGATGACTACAAAGCCTCCAGTTATGTAGGGGCGATGAATTATGTTTCTCGTAAAATGAGGGAAGATTTGGTGGACGCATGTATCGAGTTCCACTTTAACGCAGCAGGGCCAAGAGCAACAGGACATGAATGGTTGCATTGGGAAACTAGCCGAGGCGGGAGAAGACTTGCTAATAAATTAAAAGAAGCAATGGATAAAGAATATCCTGATCTAGCTTCTAGAGGAGTTAAACCCAGAACTAAAGGACAACGAGGAGCTTTGTTTCTTCGCAAGACTCCTTGCTATGCTTGCATAGCGGAGCCTTTCTTTGGGTCAAACTTATCTGATGTTGAACTAATACAATCAGATTTAAATAAACTAGCATCAGTTTACGCCAAAGGGATAAATGACTTCTATGGCAAATGATTATACCAAAGAGCATACGGATAGCGGGGCAAACAATAAAGATTCGTTTTGCCGATCTTAGCGACGACGATCTGTATGGTTATTATAGTCATGAGCGTAAAACTATTTTTATCTCTGAAGCTTTAGAGGGTAAGCCCCTTTTAAACACGGTTCGACATGAACTGATGGAAGCATCACTATGTCTTTCTGGAGTAGGATTCTGTGAAACCTTCGAACAGGAAGCTGTGGTGCGGTGTATGGATGAAGTCTTTTTCCCTGCCTACGAGCGTTTTTTAAAACGAGTAGGTGAGGGATGAGCAGAAGAAAATTACCCCAACACTTTAAAAGATCTAACGGTATGTTGGTCTTTACGCCTACTAGTGACCATGTCAAAGAGGCTTTTGAGCGTAGTGAAAAGCTAGGAGTTCTACCTAATTCTTTCACCAGAGGAGCGGGGCGTATGACTGGTTTCTTGGGTGAGGTTGCTTTTGAGTGTTTGTATCCTGAAGCTGTTTATGAAGGGGATGTGGCGTATACTCATGACTACGTGCTTGGTAAAAAGACGATAGACATAAAATCAAAAAGCTGTGCGGGAGTTCCTCAACCCCACTACACAGCTTCTGTGAATTGTCCTGAAGGAAAGAAATTACCTGCTAAAGCTTATTTCTTTGTTCGCGTTCGTAAAGATTTCCAAAAAGCTTGGCTACTTGGGTGGGCCACAGCTCTTACTATTCAAAAAAGAGCTGAATACAAACTTCGTGGTGAGCCAGATGATTATGGGTTTACTTACAAAGTTGATGGATATCATCTTCCAATAGCTGCACTTAGAAAGGCTGGTTCTCTAAAGTAGTCTCCTCATAGTCAATGTCGAATGGGGAGGTAACATCTATTATCCATATCTTGCCACTTCCTTTACCCACAGACTTTATAGGTCTAGTAGTTTTACTATGCTTTCCAACATCCTCTAGATGAGATAAACCATTTCTAATAAAGTCAATCTTGTTGGATGCTCCTAATGGACGGCCACCATTATATGAGTGCAGAGCTACTTGAAGTTCTAATATTGTTCCCCGCCATGTAGCCATCTTTTCGTTCTGCTCTCTACACGCTTTCGCGAAAAAGTCTATGAGTTCAGATACTTGAGATCGACTAGAGTTATCAAAGGCAGCGTAAGAAATACTCTTATCGATAAAGCTCTTAATACCAAATCGATCATCGTCTAGTATCTCTACAGGAGGCTTCCACTCCATAAGCCATTTAGCAAAATGGGGTAACTCCTGTTCGATGATAGCTTCTAACTCTGCCTTTTTAGGAAAGTCAAAAGGTTTCTTGCAAACCTTAAACGCCATAAGTTTATCTTTGTTGCTAGAGTCCATAGTCGGCAGCACACTCATAGAGTTGGGATCATCGTTAAGACTAACGATTATCCTGCCCGCCCAAGGAAGAGTAACTGCATCTGCATACTTGGCCATGAACTCGATTCTTGGATTAGCAACTCCACGCTTAATAAGCTCTGTAGCTTTACGTTGATCTTGGAAAGAAGCAGCACTAACTGTGTCATCAATAACCCAGCAAGCAGCTCTACCTAAGTCTTTATTAAACTTTGTTCCACCAGACAGGTAGTCACTTGCATCTGCGAATCCCCCCACAAGGGCTGCAATAATCTTATTAGATACAAGTGTTTTACCTCTTTTGGCAGGGCCAACTAAAATACAAGCCTGACCTTGATCCTCTTGGTTGTTGTAGAAAGCTTTGTAGTATCTTTGTAACCACCCAAAGAAATAATACTTACTCCGAATCTTCGTAGAATCTACAAAGAACTGATCGAAAAACATATTAAGCCAAGGCCACTTGTCAGGATCTCCATCAGATGCAGGTTCTATCGGACACACTGTAGCTGAGTTGAGGATCTGCAAACCGTTGTAGGAAACAATCCTTTCGTTTCTTCTAAAGACTACGGGGGCGATCTCATCAATTCTGTTCGTATTACTTATAAGAACAATAGCTGCTTCAACTTCAGATACGTTTTCTCCTTTCTTGGGTCTCCCTCCTTTGAATCCTCTTTGCTTTAACTCTAATACCAATTGATCTCTAGGTATAGGTTTCGCTGTTCCATGTAACAGTTTAAAGAACTGTCTACCGTTAAACCAATACTCATCAAGAAGATCGCCCATCTTTTGCTCTTCAAAGTCTTTGACAAAGTCAGGGCCAAAAATATCTCTCCATGTTTTCCAAGCTGCGTCACGATCTGAATAAACAATCATGCCATCTTCAAATACCTGACAACCTTCTCTCTCAATCCCGTCATCGATCCAGAAGAGAGGGCCTCTTGAACCTACTTCAAAGTCTCCTATCCATCTGTTGGGGAATCTCTTTTCTACCTCCTCTGCAATAATATCAATCGGAATAGATGTATCCTTTGATTCTGGGGGCTTCTCTTTAGCTGCTTTAAATAAAGCTGTTTGAACAATAGAGCTAGGAATCTTACCACCCATCTTTACCCAATCTGTTCCTATCTCCATCAACTGAGAAGGGGCTTCTGACTTTTTGTCATACCCAGCGAAGATCTTGTGGTATTGAAGCATCTGCTTTAGATGCTTAAAGAATGGAGTTACTAGTGTGTAGTGGATAGACAGCGTCTCTTCTAATTCAAAGAACAACCGTATGTATCCACTATATGTCCTGCAATACCATGCTGGAAGAGCTTTCGGACACTTCGCATTGATGATGTCTTTTACATTCGGCCAATCAGGTGGGGCATCGAAGTCTGCTGGGATCGCGTGGATCTTACATATTTTGTTTTCCCCTTCAATTCGTGCATTTGGATTTATGCCCTCGAACCCTGTTAAGAAGGCATGATCTGTATCACTCTTAGCACACCATTCTCTATATAAAGCTTTTGATTTAAAGTGGGGTATTGGTTTTACTTCGATCTCTGTTGGATCGTTTACTGTTATTAAAGCGTCTTTTGATTTTAAGTTTTTAAGGTATTTAATTTTCATTTTTCATATCTGTCTTGTATTGATCCTTCTGCGTCTACGGGTATATCGTCAATCCATTTAGGGGGTTCCGACATAATTCTAATGACTTCTTCTAAAGTCTCTTGTGCTTTATCGGCATCCGATTCCACAACTAGTTCATCATGAACGTGCATAATTATTTTATGACCTGCTGCATCAACTCTTAGGAGCATATCAGAAAAGATATCTCTCGCTAATGCTTGAGAGGCATTCTCTGCTACTAGACCTCCCCATAATCTGACGGCTGCATACTTGCCGTGACGAGGGACTTTAGCCGTGTATTGTGTGTTCTTTGGGTCTCCCCCTTTTTGCAGAGTCCCGTAATCTAAAACTCTCCCGCTTGGAAGTTTGACAGTGAATTCAGATTGAAGCTCATTGCCGTCTTTATCGTATCCTTTTGTAGCACGAGTAGATGCTGCAATATCTTCACTATAGGAGAACCAAAGATCCTTAATCTTCTTCATCTTGTTCCTGTAAGTATCCACTCTTTTCTGAGCTTCCTTTTCTGTGATGTTAGACATACTCGCAAATCGTTTTGCTCCCGCCCCATAACCACAACCTAAGACCATCGCCTTAACAGCGTGTCGTTTTTCTGGGTCTTCTTTTTTAAGTATGCCATCCTCTTTATCCCACATCCCAAATCTGATGGCAAAGGCTTCGTAGATATCATCTGTGTTTTTAATCTCCTCCATCATTTCGCGATCCTTAGCTAACCAGCAAAGTGTTCTTACTTCAATCTGAGAAAGGTCTACCACGATTAATTTTTTGTCAGGTTCGGGGCAAATTAAATGGCGTAGGGTTACACCAAACATCTCATCCCTCGGTAAGTTCTGTAAATTGAGGTTACCCCCAGATCCACTAAATCTACCCGTGTGTGCTCCAAAATACATACATCCACCGTAATATCTACCGTCGGGCATGGTGGCGTAATCAAAGCTCTCTAGTTTCTTTTTGATGGAGTTTATTCTTCTCCAGTTCTTAACAGCTCCTATCCACTTGTGTTGTTCGCTATGCTCCTTGATCCACTCTTGGGCATCTTCATCCGCTTCCGCGAGACTTACTGGTGGTTCAATACCAAGCAATAAACACTGCTGATCAAAAGCTGCCCTACTAAGAAGGGGTTTCTCATCCAACCAAGGGATGTTTTCTTCGGCTTCAAATAAAGCTTTGTTGATTGTCTCTAACTGTTTCTTTAGAAGTTCAGTATCAATTGGAATGCCTCTTTGAACTATCCTTCGATTTACCCGACTGATGTCCCTTTCAAACTGAGGCCATTTATCTTTAAGTGTCTCCCATAGCTTGAGACATAGTTCACTATCCTTGAGGGCATATTCACTGACCTCTTCTTTAAACTCTGGGGACATATCCTCCCATCGTTTACCAGACATATTGTCTCGTGTAGATTTGTCTACAGAGAGATTGAAGAGTTGAGCCGTGGATCCTTTTAATGATCTAGGTAACTTGCAATATGCTGCTAGGTCTGCAGTGCAGTGCCATTCTGCTGGTTCACAATTAGGCCACCAGTTACGGGATACACCATACAGGAACAAGGTTTCATCAAAGGAGGCATTGTGTGACAGCACAATATTGCCATCCAACAAACTCCAATCAAAATCTTTCGGATGACCTACAAAGCTTGTCCCCTCTGTTCCAACGACGGATACCATGTAGGCATCGAAGTTGGGGTGACTAAAGTATCCCAAAACTCCTAGAGTTTTTATTGAGCATTCTTTGTCATAGTAGGTTTCGTAATCTAAAGCAAAAGTTTCCATAATTTAACTTTACCCCGCCCCCAATTAGTGAGCAATGATGCTAATAGGGGACGGGGTATATGTTATTGGGCTTTTATGCGCTTACCCAAGGGCGGATGACTAACCAGTGTGATATAAACACCGACGCATTACCAGATTAATGTAGGCTGTTTCCTTCAACATAATCCTCTGTAGGAGCAAGTTCCAAAAAAGTCTCCTTATGGATATCCTGAAGATTCTTCTCAAGCCCTTGTAAAAGAATTTTATTAGCAGTCAAAGCAGTCTGTGAATTTTCCAGAACTGACTCTAACTCCTGAATCGTTTTCTTCATGGCTTTGATTTCAGCCTCATAAACTTCTTGGTGTGTAAGAGTAGCCATATTACTGATTCATAAACCCTTCCACAAATGAGATTACTTCTTTGCTTGGCTCATCTTGCGTAATAGCAAGAGAAGGTGCAAACCATGAATACTTACCTCTGGTGATAGCAGAGGAAGTAAGATTCCACAACCTAGTGTGAATTGGTGTAGTCTTGTTAAATACAGCAAAGGTAGTCAACCTTTTGAAGGTCTGCCTATAGGCATCCTTCGCTACATTAATGCGACCCATAGCGTAGTTCTTCTTACCTAGCGGAAGAGGGAAAGCCTCAACATCATCATCCCCCTCAAAGAGGAAAGTGATCTCAGCAAATTCAAGGAGGTTATACTCGCTATCCAAAGCTAGTTGATTCTTCTCTGCTTCAGACCCCGCAATTCTGGGGACATCGTCAGAGTCATAAGGGATATCCTCTCTCCATTGCTTTGTTGCAATCAAAGGAACAACTTTAATAGCCGTCTCTGGCTGGGCTAATACAATAGACTTATCTAGGACGATAGACCCGTAAGGAGCGGGTTCGCCATCGCGACAAGTAATGTCGCTAGTCTTTTGGACTACGTTCACGCGAGGGATGTCAATATCCGAAGCGTCGATTGTGTCTGGCAGTGCTGCTGTTGACAGTGCATTGACAGGTTGGGTTGCTAGTTCAGTTTCTTTACTCATGTTTCTAGTTTCTTGTTTCTAGTTTCTTGTTTCTTGTTATCCTCAAGACAATGTATGCCTTGCGGGAGATTCTTCGATGATCCCTTGGTCATTGCATCTCTGCATAAACTCATCGGATCTGTTTTGCTTTTGTCCCCTCTCGGCTTTGTCACCGATTGACTTCGCCACTTTCGCGAGAGGGATGGAAACTTGTTCTAAGACTTGATCGCTGTCCAATCCAAAGTCGTTAGCCAGCTTAATAAATTTCTTTTTGTCTGTAATGTTACGCCTACCCGCCATTTGTTTCAGGCGAAGGTTAGGGAACTCCAGCCCTTCCTGAGCTAATTTGATTGCTCTCTTCTTAAATCCGTCCGCCCAATTGGTAACGATTTTTTGTATAGCCCACAGTTGCTCTATAACTTCTGGGTCTTCCGTAGAATCGAGATCAACATCAGGAAGTTGTGGGTTAATTTTTTTAGCAACTTCTACAACAAGTCCCCCAAGAGCAGGGCAAATGTCTTCAAACTTACAGAATCTACAATTAACCGTTGGCGTAAGCTCTCCCAATTCTGGAGTTCCATTATCCCACTTTGGCCTAACTCTTTCTGCTTCGAGTATGACAGAAGAAAGATCGTCGATAAGGTCTTCTAATTCATCTCTACTAAAAGTGTCAGATAAGATTTCATTCCGTTGTGGGATGAAAAATACGAATTCAATCTTTTCTAATTTAGGGAACCTCTGGAAACACCCTATTGTATAAGCACGAGCTTGATAATTATTTTTGGGAGTGTCGATCTTACTGATACCCGTTTTGTAGTCGATCAACACCCCCTCTGTTTCCCCATATATGCTGAGATGGTCACAGGTTCCAAAGGTAGAAGTTCCTTTCAATTCTATATCGAGGATAATTTCTGAGTGAGTCTCAGATAGATCTCTATCTTCGTAGTTCTTCAAATACTCAGTCTGGTCAGCAATGATTTCTTCGTAAATAGAAATCTCTTCTTCAGACTGTAGATTAGATGGATCTAAAATTTCTATAGCTTCGTGGATACGAGTACCCATTTCAGCAGCAGCATTAGTACCTTCTCTACCTTTGTAGCCAGCGCAACCCGCACAGTATTTTAAGGAGGACGGAGAAAACTCAGCGTGTCCTCTGTCAGCGTGGTCTGGTATGTTCATCAGACGCACTGTGGAGCAAACCTAGAATTAGGTCAATTGTTTTTTCAATTTTTTTGTGTGTCCCTGTAATAACGGGCAACAAGGAATGCATCGACCATTCCGTCATGGGGTTTACGACACCTTTTATTTTTTAACCAACACTCTTTTGGGGCCAGCTCTTCTGCTTTGGCGATAGCAGCTTGCTTGGTCATTCCTTTCCCAATGAATCCCAACATTTTCTTTTGCCATTTATGAACAGATATTCGTTGGACATCATATTCATTTGCTTCCGCCATTCCCACAATCTTTCCAAAAGACAACGCCATAGACCTTACAGCTTGAGAACTCTTTGCATGAGCTAGTGGCTCTTCGATGGCAATAGTAAAAGGTGTGTTAAGAAACAGAATCCATTTCTTTAAAGCACGAGTATCTACTTCTCTCTTTTTGAGAACCCATTTTGTGGGCATTACAATCTTGTCTATAACCGACCCATCGAATTTAGATACAGCGCAAAGTCCTCCGTCTAATCCGTTGTCTATTCCTATGATCAAAATAAATTTAAAGTAATGATTAAACCGTCCCCTTCTGCGGGAGCGTATATAAATACATTCTTGGGGAGAGCTTGTAAAAAGAAAACTTCTTTTGCAGTGGATGGTAGAACTCTATAGAACGCTCCTTCTAGTTGTTTGATTGAGAAACTAAAGTCTTCCTTCAAAGGATCATCTTTTCTTATGATCACTTTGGGGTTGTGAATAAGCTCTTTGTCTCTGAACAACGTCATTACTTTTCTACTATACTTGTGTCCAAAAAGCACGGAGCTGCGGGGCCTAAGTCGCAGTCGATTAGTTGAGACAAAGCAAACCCTGCGTCTTCTTCAGATAAACCGTGTTCCTCTTGTAATATTGCTTTCGCAATAGAGCTGCTATAACACGCAACAGGAGGCCCGTTTGCTAGTTCCACTATACCAACTAAAGCGTCTTCTAGTTGATGAAAGAAGATGACCTCCGCAAAACTTTGTTCTTTCCCATTACTGGGAGTCAGACTCCTTTTATTATAAGGATCTTTTTTGGGGTCATAATGCCAAGAGAAGTTGTCAAAATTATTTATCATTTGGTTCAATGTCTATAATGGTTCCTTCTCCTCTATCGGCTTTCTTGTTATTAAGAATAGATATATCTATCTGCATTTTACTAGATGCTCCCCCTCCTGTTTTAGAATTTAATCCTAAATTTCTTCTTATGAGTTGATCTAACTCAGATAGTTCTCTCACTGTCTTAGGCCCTTTTAAGTTGTTCATATTGTCCCTTAAAAGTTTAATTCCCGCAGCAGCGATGTAGTGCTGATATTTATCAGCGGGACTACTTTGACTATCTGCGATCTCCATCATCGTTTGATCTTCTTCCATGCGAGCATCATGCTTTGCTCTAAGAACAGCTTCGTCGGTCATGTTCTCTAAGTTTTGCTCTATGTCTTGCCCTAATTTATCTTGGCATTGTTGTGCTACAGGTTCATGTTGCACTTTCTCCGACATCTCCAGACCATTTTTTCTGGCTGGTATCCCCCTTTTTTTAAACCAACGTCTTACTGTTCCTGCATGAACACCCAACTCCTTCGCAATCGAACTTGTCTTCCAGTCTAAATTATACAATTCGACTGCACGTTCTTGAATTTCTTGTTTGGAATTGATACCCATTTTTTTCTGATTTATTGTTTATAATAATTATGGCTTTAAACGAACAAAGGAGCAAGCAGTTACTGGAACCAAGAATAGATCCTACAACCAAAAGTATGGATGTCGGTGGTTTTAAAATTCCACCAACTAGCTTGCTTACTGCACTTCTATACGGGTTTGCAAACCACGAAGTTGTCGCAGCGAGGGAGTATTATTTTTGGAGAATATGCGATGAGCTATGGAATAATGATGAGTTGCCAGAAAAATTAATGGTTCGTCATCCTTGGGCTACGCTCATGATTCGCGCAGCTCTAGAGAATAAATACCTTGCTGTTGGTGGATCTGCTTCTTCTGGTAAGTCTCACACTATGGCAGCTTGGGGTATCATTAACTGGTTATGCCAACCACAAGATACACTGGTTCTAATGACATCCACCACGCTTCGCGAAGCCCGTAAACGAATCTGGGGTAGTGTAATGTCTTTGCTGTCTGTGATTGATGATGCACCAATCAAGATTCGGGATTCAATTGGAAACGCAGCTTACATTAATGAGAAAGGAACACTCATCGAAAGAGCGGGGCTTTCCTTGATTTCCGCAGAAAAGAGCAAGACTAAAGAAGCTGTCGGAAAATTTATTGGTATCAAACAGAAAAGAGTGATCCTGATAGGGGATGAGCTTTCAGAACTTTCTGAAGCTATCTTAAATGCAGGACTTACAAACCTTTCTAAAAACCCATCATTCCAGATGATAGGAATGAGTAACCCTAATAGCAGGTTTGATGCATTCGGTATTTGGTCTACGCCCAAAGATGGTTGGGATAGTGTGGATACAAACCTTGATGATGAATGGGATACAAAGTGGCAAGGGAAATATCTACGCTTAGACGGGGAAAAATCTCCGAATATTCTGGCGGGGGAAACTGTTTATCCTTGGCTACCAACGGAGGAAAAACTCGTTGAAGACAAAGCTTTACTGGGAGTCGAAAGCAGGGGGTATATGCGAATGGTCAGGGCGGTCTTTTTCGACAGTGATGAGACCACAGGCATATATACTGAGAATGAGATCACATCTAGTGGAGCCATGAAGAAAGTAGAGTGGCAAGGGACACCTGTAAATCTATGTGGTATTGACCCTGCTTTTACAAACGGTGGAGATAGAACAATTTTATACACTGCTAAATGTGGCTATGATACTGGCGGTCAATATGTTATAGAGTTTGGTGAGGCCATTCACTTAAACGACGATGCCACAAACAAAGCAGTTCCAAGAACTTATCAAATAGTTCAGCAGATAAAAGATAAGTGCTTGAAACTAAAGATCTTGCCAGAGAATGTAAGCGTTGATGCCACGGGAGCGGGTGCTCCTTTCTGTGATGTTCTGGCAGGAGAGTGGTCAAACAAGTTCATGCGTATTTCGTTTGGGGGAAAAGCGAGTGATAAACGTGTTAGTGCTAATAGCCCAAAAGTTGGTTTAGATTTGTATGTAAACCGAGTGTCAGAGCTTTGGTTCGTGGGAAAAGAATTGATGAGAACAAAGCAAATCTTCGGAATCAATTCAGATCTAGCCCAAGAAATAACTGAAAGAAACTACGACATGGTAAAAAGTGGAAGTCTCCGCATGAAGATTGAATCAAAGCCAGAGTTCAAAGCTAGATTTGGTAGGAGTCCTGACTTAGCAGACGCAGCCTTTTTAGCCTTAGATTGTGCAAGGCAAAGGCTGGGATTAGTAGCGGTTGACCCACCCGACACGACAAATTCTGCAATGCCTTATAGAAGAACGACTATAAAAACTTTAAGTAGTGCTTTACAAAACGCTGAGGCTACCCTCATCGATTGACTTTTAATACAAAATACATTAAATTTAGGCTATGTCGGTTACTTCTCTTGCCAATTCTCTTGTCTTTGATTCGTTAAAACGAAATAAACCTGTACTTGATTTATACAAATCTTTTATAGAAGGAAAAAGTTCTCCAAATCCTGCTTCAAGTGGGGTCAAAAGATTTTTAGGCATCGTAGATTCTCAAGACGAAGAGGAAGATGATATCACTAAGAACTACATGGATCTATCACAGAACCAAGCAGAGATCGATGCCAATTTGGAAGCAGCGGGGTTTGAATCAAATCCTCAAAGGGAAGCTCGGTTAGCCGAACAAGAGAGAAAAGCCGAGTTAGCAGCTTCAGATAATCTAGAGCAAAGGAAAATGCTCAGGGGAAGAATCACTGAGGCTTTTGGTAGAGGTCTTTCTAGAAAAAACTTAGCCAAAGAAATAGGTATCCTCAGAGGAGAAGCAGCAAATCTTGATATTGATCCTACCGCTTTCGAGAGGGAAGTAAAAGAAGAGCGTGGAATCTTTAACGAAGAAGCAAAACGTAAAAGAGATTATGATAATTTCTTTGCGCGAGCGAATGACCCAAATAGAACTTTGGGTTCTGGGTCGAGACGAGAAGTATACTCTAGGAGGAAAAGATTGAAGTTAGCTAAACAACTACAGAAAGATGGATTCACTAGAGCTGCTGAAGCGGTTGCTCTTGATTATGCGCGTTCGCCAGAAGCAATGGCCCCCGCAATTTCAACCCCTGCTTTACGCAGACAGATGGAAGAAGACTCAAGTAGAGCTAGGGAAATAAGAGATATGAACAGAGGATTGACTCAGCTCTTGATTGCTAAAACACAGCAGGAACTTAAAGATCCAGAATTTAAACTCTTCACATAATGTCTGAATCTCTCTTTGACTTTGAAAGGGACATTGCTCCCGAAAGAAATAACTTTGGTTTTACAAGAACCGAGTCAGCATTTCTTAATGCCAAGGCTGATCAACAGATCATGCCCCAATTAGATTTGATGGTAAAGTTGCGCGGGCAACTCCAAAAAGAACGGGCTTCTGACCTTGCTTACGAGACAAGTGTTTTTGAATTTAAGCAGAGAAAGAAAACCCTCCGAGAGCAGAGAGACAGCGATATACGAGCAGAAGAATTATTGAAACCCATTCAAGACATTGTGGAGAATGATCAACTGAATGAGTTTGAGAGAGTAGAACAATTGAATATCCTTCAACTTCAGAACCCTGAAGTGTTTGCCAACAGTAAAGTTGCACAACAATCCGCTGCTGCTGCGAATAGATTCCTCGCTTCTAAGATGAAACAGAGAGACGAAAAGTTGGTCAAAGAACGTAAGGAAGAAGAGGAACAAAAGAAGAGGTTGGATACCACAGGCTTTGATATTAATTCGCTATTTAGCTATGAAACAGATGAGCAAGTTCAGGAGCTAGAAGATTTTTACAAAAGTCCTGACTCAGATGATGGGGAAGACTTTTCTCCAAGAGAACAAGCTAATGTTAGAACCGCTCGTTTTGCAGCTAAGAAAAACCAAGCTGAAAAATTAGAACGGGAAAGGAAAGAAAAGGAATCCTTAACTAAACAAATGTTTAGTAACCAGTTTGAGGCTGGGAAGCTATCTCTAAATGATCTGGATGACATTCAGAAAAGAGTAGGAGATGCTGTAAAGAGTGGTACATACATGACTAACCAAGAGAAAGCCAAGGCACTAGAGCCATTCCAAGGTTTGGTTGTTGGAGAAGGAACAGATGCAGAAGCAACACTTAGTGGGACAACTAGGGAAGAGCTAGATAAAAGCATTAATGATGCTCGTTCTAATCTTATTAAAAAACTTACTAAACTGAGGATGGATCAGAATAAATTTTTGAATGCTAGGTTTAGAGAACTGGGGGGAGTACCCGCAACTTCAAAACCCAAACGGCCAACTTCTAAAAAAGAACAACAAAAAGATTCAAAAAGATCAGAACTAAAAAACCTTATAAATCCTTAACAATAAAACACTCAACATATTGCTTCTGCTATGTCAGACCCAAGCGAAACCAAACCGACAGGCTCATTTAACCCAACGCCATACGATATATGGGCCACTCAAAATTCCTTTGAAAATGAATTAGAGGGGAGGACTAAACACCTAGATCATCTCCGCTTAGAGTATATCAAAGCAGGGAAGTATGATGAGGAAATGGAAGGTCTTTTCCAAGAAGAGTTTGAAAACTCTTTGATCGACAATAAAATATTAGACCCCCTCAACGAAGCAGAAGTTGGTGAAGCTGTTCTAAGTTTTTCAGGTGTTCTCCCTTCTAATGATAAAGACGTTCTTTTTATTAAGGACAACATGGCTGAAGGAAGTTCAATTATGGACTTTGAAGAAGGGGAACAGGAAAAAATTCTACGATATGCAAAAGCTTTAGAGACAGGACAGGAGATACCTGAAGACATTAATGTTAACGAAGTTCATGAAATTGCTCGTCAAAAAAGACAGAACTTCATTACAGAATTATACGAAAACGATCAGCTAGGGGCAGGTGTTTATTACACTAAAGAAGGACAGCGTATTTTTCTTGGTGGGAAAATTGACGAGAATTCTACGGAAGCGGATGTCCTTGAGCAAGGTAGAGATTTCGGTGTAGTCCCTAGAGATGTTTTTACTCTAAGAAAATTTAAAGAAGTCCAAGCAGATAAGAATGGCTTGGAGTTTTATCAAGTAGATCAAAGGCAGAGGGCAGAACAAAAAATTCTTCCTTTTCTAGACCCTAAAGATGATCTCAGAGATGAAAAGATTAGAGCACGGTTTGATGCTCTCGCTACTAGCTTGGGGAAAGAGAAGTCTTGGGGTATGCTCCGCAAAGGCTTTGATTCTACTGGTGAAGTATTAACTTGGGCAGGATCAAATATAAGAGAGGGTTGGAACTGGTTGACTTTTGATGAGGAAGAAAAGAAAGAGTCTGAGGATTACCAAAGATATGAGGCTTTGCGGGAAGAATATGAGGATGAGGTAGAAGAAACAAGACAAGAACTTATAGCAGAATTATCTGAGAGAACGGGTATCCGTGGAGAAGTCTTAGAAGATGTTGTTGATGATATGGTTGTAGAGATTGCAGCCAATGGATCAGAAACTTTAGACCCTACTCTTATCTTTACGGATGATGAAGATGATCTAAAACAAAATGTTATTCGAAGAAACTACAAGGGGACTTTTGTTCAACCAGCTATGGCTCTCAAGCCAGAGATGTTTAGAAAAGCTCTTAAACAGTCTGGATTTAGTGAGGAAGAAATTGAGATAGAGGACACAAAAAGACAGGCGGAAAACGAATTGTTAGCTTCCACTCGCAGTAAAATTTTAAGGGAAGACGAGAATTATCAAGACAAGTTTGAAGCTGCTGAATTGGATGGAAGACAAGCAGGGCTTACTCAAGCAGAGATACTTGAGAAATTTGTAAAGGAAGAAGATCCCAACTTGGGGTTGGCGGGTATTGGTCAAAGTATTGGGCAAAGTTTTTCTACTCTATTTTACGGGGTGGGTGCTTTGTTTGGTTCGGAGTATGGAAAAGAAGGACTCCTACAGAATGCCAAAGACCAAGCTCATCTAAATCAGATGAGAGAAATCTTTG
>MDTC01003475.1_pt1 | contig 23157 bp, 22 predicted proteins | sample 811181 | NCBI WGS metagenome assembly MDTC01 (sample SAMN05326644, study PRJNA326480) | marine metagenome | isolation source: seawater | place: Pacific Ocean: North | collected 2011 | reverse complement strand
TATATCTTAGGTTTCTCTAGAGATTTTAAAAAAGCAAAATCTATATTGAAGGATTACAAATTAGAGGTCGTCTATAACTTTTAATTTCAATGTCTTTTTCTTTTTTAAATAAGAAGATTATAATAAAAATTTTGAGCTTGTTTTCTGTTGTAAGAGGTTACAATGTGATATTCATGATATTCGCTCAATTAGTTTCTTCAATATTTATTTTTTCTAATCACAATGATGTTTTTTCTGTAATATTAGATTATAATATTTGGTTTATAGTTCTTTCTTCTTCATCTTCTATATCAGCTGGATATATAATTAATAATTTTTATGATTCTGATAAGGATTTAATAAACAGACCCCTAAAAACTATTTTGGAAAAAGAGATTTCTGGTAGGACGAAATTAATTGTTTATATTTTTTTAAATATTATGGCATTGATTTTTTCTGCTTTAGTTTCTTTAAAAGCATTTCTTTTCTTTAGTCTTTATATATTAGGAATTTTTGTTTATTCTATTAAAATAAGTAAATATCCATTTATCGGAAATTTTCTTTCAGTACTATTAGTTATTACTCCTTTTTTTGCAATTACTCTTTATTACAAGAATTTTTCAATGGAAATAATTACTCATGCTTTGTATCTTTTTTTTGTGATATTAATTAAGGAATTAATTAAAGATTTAAAAAATTTAAAAGGAGATTTTACAATGAATTACCTTACCATTCCAGTAATATATGGTGATAAATTAACTAAAGGTTATATAACAATTTATATTCTATTAGTAATAGGAATTTGTTTTAATTTAATTATAAAGTATGACATTTCTTTAATGGTTTATTTTTATTTCTTTTCAATACCATTTTTTTTTCAATTTCTTTATTTTTTATGGAAATTTAATGATAATAAATATTATCAAATATTACATAATTCTTTAAAAGTCTTAATTATTATAGGACTTTTTAGTATTATATTGCATGGCTTCTAATTAATAATTTATGTCAGAAAAAGGACTTGTTAGATTAAATAAATTTATTGCAAATTCAGGTAAGTGTAATAGAAGAGAAGCAGATGAATATATAAGTCAAGGAAGAGTTTCTGTAAATAATAAAATCATTGTTAGATTAGGTTCTAAGGTATCTTTAAAGGATTGTGTGAAGTTAGATGGCAGAAAAGTATTTCCTATTAAAATGCAGTATATTATTTTAAATAAACCAAAAGGGTTTCATTGTATTTCCTCAAAAACAAATTCCAAAACTATTTTTTCTCTTTTGTCTTCTATTAAAGAAAAAAATAGAATAATATCTTTAGATTTTTTAAAAGAAAATCATACTGGACTTATTATTCTCTCAAATGATGCTGAATTTATAATTCAAATAAATGCAAAAAAGAATTTGATAAAACAAATTTTTCATTTAAAACTTGATGTTGATTTTTTACAAAAAGACTTAAATAATATCAAGGATTTAGATGTAAATGATAAATTGAAAATTAAATCAATTAATTATGTAGATGGAGCAAATAAAAATGAAATTGGCATAGAACTATCTATTCATAATATTAAAGATTTAGAAAAACTTTTATTAGATTTTAACTATAAAATAATATCACTTGATAGAGTTCTCTTTTCAAATATTACCAAAAAAGATTTATCTCGTGGACAATGGAGGAATATTACAAAGCAAGAGTTAATTAACTTAAAAAGTTTTTAGTTTTTACTAGCCCACTCAAATCCTCTAGTTAACAGTTTCCAACCCTCAGGATATTCAATAAATTCATTTGGATCGTGTCCAATTGAAATATAAAATACTTTCCCTTTTCCATATATTTTTTTCCAAGCAACAGGCATAACAACATCTTTTATCCATGGGTAAGTTTTTCCATCAAATTTAGTTATAGCCAATATTTCAATATTGGGGTCGTAGTGCAAATAATATTGTTCACTAAAAATTTCAAAATCATTAAGACCATTTGTTAATGGATCTTTCAACATTTTTACTTTATAATTTACTTTGCCTCCGGGGTGTTCTACGAATTGTCCGCCTATCATAAATTGATAAGCAGTATTGTTTCTAAATGAATCTCCAAGCCCTCCATGAGCTCCTGCAATCCCTACACCATATTTTACAGCACTTGTCAAGTTTTTTTCTTGTTTAGAGGAAAGGTTCATCATGGTTACAGATTGTATTATTAAATCAAATTTTATCAAAGAGTCATAATTTGAATAAATATTTAAATTGTTAGATTCATGAATATTTGCCTTTTCTTTTTTTAACCAGTTAATTATATTTTTTGCAAAAAGTTTTGGCTGATGTGGTTTATACCCGCCCCAAACAACTAAAACATTTTTATTTTCTAAATGTTGAGAATAAATAAAATTTTGTGTTATTATACTAAATAATAATATGAAAATTATTTTTTTCATAATAAATGAATTAAATTTCAATTTATGGAATTTATAATTAACATAAAATTTGTTTTTTTAAATTTGTAATTAACCTTAAAATTCTAGTTTTTAAAATTTTAAATAAAAAAATGAAAAAAAAGTCTAGAAGAAATTTTATTAAAAAATCTTCTCTTATTGGTTCAGGAATTTTTATAGTTCCTCGAAATGTTTTAGGTGGAGCGGGATTTGTTCCTCCAAGCGATCAATTAAATATTGCTGCTATAGGGGCTGGAGGAAAAGGCTCTGACATTAGAGATTCTTGGGCATCAAATGAAAGGGTTGTCGCTTTATGTGATGTACATCCATATGGTAAACATGGAGTGATTCAATCAAGAAAAAAATATCCTAACGCTAAATTTTATGTTGATTTTAATGAACTTCTAGATAAAGAGAAAGATTTAGATGCTGTTACCATTAGCACGCCAGATCATACACATGGAGTAATTGGAAATAGGGCTATGAATAAAGGTCTCCACGTTTATATTCAAAAACCTTTAACACATAATATAGAAGAAGCTCGACAATTAACATTAACCGCAAAGAAAAATAAAGTAATAACCCAAATGGGTAATCAAGGAGGTTCCTGTATAGGAGTTAGAAAAGTTAAGGAATGGATAGATGCTAAAGAAATTGGAGATATTAATAAAGTTTATGCATGGACAGATAGGCCTGTTTGGCCGCAAGGGTTTAAAATGCCAGGACCATCTGTTAGTAAACCTGAAGATTTAGAATGGGATTTATGGTTAGGACCAGCTAAGGAAATGGCTTACAGACCTGAATTTCACCCTTTTAATTGGAGAGGATGGTGGGATTATGGAACTGGGGCACTAGGAGATATGGGATGTCATATTCTAGATTTACCAATTAAAGCTTTAAATTTAGGTTATCCCAAAGATGTTGAGTGTAGCGTTGCAAAGATTTATCAAAAAATGTGGAGTGCAAATTTTTATCCTGAAGGTCCACCTGCAGCATCCCTTGTAACTCTTCATTTTGAAAAAAATAACAAAACTAATTCTGATTTAGAGTTAATCTGGATGGATGGCGGGATCATTCCACCTAGACCTGAAATTATACCAGCTGAAGATTATTTAGGTGAAAAAGGAAATACAAATGGTGTATTAATAATAGGGAAAGAGGGAGTTATAACTTCTGGAGTTTATGGATTAAATCCAAAATTATATAGAAAAGGGGAAAAAACATTGCATTTAAATACAGATAAAATATATAACAGAAACAATGGATTAGATCATATTCATCATAAAGAATGGATTGATGCGATTAAAGGAGGTTATGGAAGTAAAGAATACAAAATGTTAACAGCACCAATTGAATATGCAGGACCTTTTACTGAAATAGTTCTAATGGGTAATTTAGCTTTAAGAAGCTATATGCTTAAAGATGGAAAAGATTTTATTGGAAGAAAAAAATTACTTTGGGATGGTAAGAGAACAAAAATTACAAATTTTGATTTAGCAAATCAATTTGTTGGAAGAAAAAGAAGGCCTGGATGGAATTTATAGAATTATTTTAGAATATTATATTTCATTATTATTCTAGAATTAAATTAATTATGTTTATATAAAATATTATTGTTATGAAAAAAATATATTACTTATTATTTACTGCAGCCTTTTTTATTTTAAGTTGTAATAACTTTTCTCCAAAAAAAAATATTAAAGCTTCCCCCTTAGAAAATTCAATTGATTCCTCTTTAGAAGATAATTGGGTTACTTTAATTCAGGATAATTCTATGGATGGTTGGCATTATTATCAGGATAATGGCAAAAAGTCAGGCTGGGATATTAAAGATGGGGTTTTAACTTTTACATCTGCTAATGCAAAGGGAAAGGGTGATAAAAGTTTAGTAAGTGATAAGGAGTATACAAATTTCAAAATCCATTTAGAATGGAAAGTAAGCCCTGGATCTAATAGTGGATTTTTTTGGGGTGTTAAAGAGGACATGAAATATGAATTTCCTTTTGTAACTGGACCTGAAATTCAAATCTTAGACCCTGATATGCCAGATGGACCTCTAACGCAAGCAGGTGCTTTATATGGAATGATTGCTCCTTCTAAGTGGGTTACAAAACCTGCAGGCGAATGGAATAGTTATGATATTACAATAGATCATAATTCCAACAAAGGAGTGGTAGTTCACAATGGTGAAGAAATAGTAAGTTTTCCATTAAGTGGGGAAGAATGGGATGCAATGGTGGCTCCAACGAAATTTAATAATTGTGATCAAGAACCATGGCATAATTGTGATTTTGGAAAATTTAAAACAGGTAAAATATCTATTCAAGATCATCCTGGAGTGATTTCATTTAGGAATATTAAAATATTAGAACTTTAATTTGAATAAACTTTCAATAAAAGATAATAGATTATAAAACTTTAAACATTTTATATTTCTAACTAATTAAATTATATGCAGATAAAAGAGAATTCTAAGGAATATGATGTTATAATAGTTGGATCAGGTGCAGGTGGAGGAATGGCAACTAAAATTCTATCAGAGGCAGGTTTATCTATAGCGATTGTTGAGGCAGGCCCATTTTATGATCCAGCTAATCCAGAACAAATGACTCAAATGAAATGGCCATATGAATCTCCTAGACGTGGAGGAGGAACAACTAGATTTTTTGGAGATTTTGATCAAGCATATGGAGGGTGGGAAATAGATGGAGAGCCATATTCTCAAGTAGGAGACACTAAATTCAAATGGTTTAGATCAAGAATGTTAGGTGGTAGAACTAACCATTGGGGGAGAATTTCTTTAAGGTTTGGACCTGATGATTTTAGAAAAAAATCTATTGATGGATTTGGTGAAGATTGGCCAATTACATATCAAGACATTAAACCTTATTATGATAAAATAGATAAATTAATTGGTGTTTTTGGCAGTAAGGAAAATTTATCTAATGATCCTGATGGATTTTTTCTCCCTCCTCCTAAACCTAGGCTACATGAGCTTTTTTACATCAAGGGAGCTAGAAAAAGTAATGTAAAAGTAATTCCTTCTAGATTATCAATTTTAACTAAAAGAATTAATGATGAAAGAGGTGTCTGTTTTTATTGTAATCAATGTGCTAGGAGCTGTATGGCATATGCCGATTTTTCATCTGGCTCATGTTTAATATTTCCAGCTCAAAAATCAGGAGGTCAAATTGATATGTTTCTTAATGCTATGGTAAGGACAGTCACTACAAATAAGGAAGGTAAAGCAACTGGTGTGTCATATATTGATAAAACAGATAATATAGAATATAAATTAAAAGGAAAAGTCGTTGTTTTAGCTGCTTCTGCATGTAGTTCTGCTCGAATTCTGTTGAATTCTAAATCTAAACAACACCCAAATGGATTAGGTAATACTAGTGATTTAATTGGGAAGTATCTACATGATTCTACGGGCGGTGATATGATGGCATTTATTCCAGAATTAATTGATAGAAAGATTTACAATGAAGATGGTGTAGGAGGAATGCATGTATATTCTCCATGGTGGCTTGATAATAAAAAATTAGATTTTGCAAGAGGATATCATATAGAAGTTTGGGGAGGATTAGGTGCTCCATCTTATGGAACAGGGTTTAATGTAAATAGTTTTAATAAATTTTTTGGATTAAAAAAGGCTGGTGGATATGGAGATGTTCTAAGGTCTGATATGAAAAAATATTATGGATCTACAATAGGTTTATCAGGAAGAGGAGAGTCTATAGCTCAAAAAAATAATTATTGTGAAATAGATCCTAAAAAAGTTGATAAATATGGAGTTCCAGTTCTTAGATTTAATTACAAATGGACAGATAACGAGATAAAGCAGGCTAAGCATATGCAAGATACTTTTGAAGAAATAATCCATAACATGGGAGGAATTCCATTGTGGGGGAAGCCAGGTAAAGAATCTAATTATGGCATAAATGATCCAGGATGGATTATTCATGAGGTTGGAACAACTAGAATGGGAAAGGATTCTAAAAATTCAGTTGTAAATCAATTTGAACAACTTCATGATGTCTCTAATGTATTTGTAGTTGATGCAGGCCCTTTTGTATCACAAGCTGACAAAAATCCTACCTGGACAATTATGGCTCTAGCTTGGAGAAGCTCAGATTATATAATAGAACAATTTAAAAAACAAAATTTTTAGAAAATGAAAAGAAGAGATTCTATTAAAAATATAGCTTTAGCATCATTTGGTGCGAGTATTTTTCTTGAATCATGTTATGATGTGTCAAGAGAAAAAATTGTAAGATCTCTTACAAGATATGAATACGGAAGAACACCTGAAGAAAAGCTTTATGATGATAAACTCTTTGCAAGTAAGTTTTTTTCAAATGATGAGTTACTAATTTTAGACAAATTATGTAATCTAATCCTGCCCCCAAATGATTTTGGTTCAATTAAAGAAGCTGAAGTTGTTCAATTAATAGAATTTATGGCAAAAGATATTCCATCATATCAAGAACCCCTAAAGAAAGGCCTCGATTGGATTAATAATGAAAGTAATAATAGATTTAACAATTTATTTATCGATATTTCTTATTCCTCTCAGAAAGAAATAATAGATGAAATTGCTTATTATGATCCAAACGAAAATATGAATAATCTTCCTGAACCTGTTCAATGGTTTAATTTATTAAGAAACTTGACTATGACAGGTTATTTTACATCGGAGGTTGGTATTAAGGAACTAGGGTATAAAGGAAATACTCCAAATGTTTGGGATGGTGTTCCTCAAGATGTATTAGATCAGTATGGGCTATCATATGATAAAGATTGGTTAGATAAATGTATAGATCAATCTAAGAGAAATGATACAGCTATATGGGATAAAGAAGGAAATCTTATTTCATAGAAAATAAAAAACCCTATTTAAGAAATAAAATAGGGTTTTTTATGTGGTACCTCGCAGAATCGAACTGCGGACACAAGGATTTTCAGTCCTTTGCTCTACCAACTGAGCTAAGGTACCATAGCTTGTTTTTTAGAAGAGCAAATATAATTTGTTTTATTAGAGCAACAAAAAATCATGTAAAAAATCTTGTGTATTTTTATCATTTAATAATAAGCCTTTGAATTTAGTCCTAGATATAGGTAATAGCCTTTTAAAAGTGGGTATATTTAAAAATAATAATCTTATTAATTATTTTGAATTTAATCGGGATTATTATTTAAATATTAAGTTAATTCTAGATAAAAATCCTATTACTCATTCAATAGTTGCAAATGTTGCAGAATCTAAAAATAAATTAATAGAATTATTATCTAAGAAAACTAACTTAATTAAATTTGATTCCTCTCTAAAAGTTCCATTTAAAAATTGTTATCAAACTAAAAATACATTAGGAAAAGACAGAATAGCTCTTGTAAGTAATGCTTCAAAGGAATATCCAAAAGAAAATGTATTGTTAATTGACTTAGGTTCGTGTATAACTTTTGATTTTTTAAATAATAAAAACGAGTATATTGGAGGTAGTATTTCCCCTGGTTTAAGAATGAGATATAGATCTTTAAATAATTTCACAGCTAAACTTCCTTTAATAGAGCCTAAAGAGATTGATTATTTTATTGGTAAAAACACTGAAGATTCAATTCATTCAGGTATAATTAATGGAATTATTAGTGAGTTAAATAATATTGTAGATAAATATAAAAGTAAGTATAAGGAAATTAGGATAATTTTAACAGGTGGAGATTCTAAATTCTTGTTCAAGAAGATAAAAAATGGCATCTTTGCGAATCAAAAATTTCTAATATTTGGACTCAACTTTTTAATTGAATTGAATAAAAAATAATGAAAAAAAATCTTCAAGCCATTTTATTAATTTTTACAACATCAATTGCTTTTAGTCAATCAGGAAGTTTATCTCCTTATTCTTTTTATGGAATTGGAGAGAGCACTTTTAAAGGTACCATTGAAAATAGGTCTATGGGAGGATTAAATGTTTATAGCGATAGTATCCACTTAAATCTTACAAATCCAGCTGCTTACTCCCAAATTGAACTTGTGAATTATTCAGTTGGAGTTGATTATAACAACTCTAGATTAAATTCAGATAATTCAAATGAAAATATTAGTACTGCTAATGTAAATTATCTAGCAGTTACAGTACCAACTAGACATCTTGTTTTTGGTTTTGGAATTATTCCTAAATCATCTGTTGGTTATCTATTACAAAGTACAGATGAATCTAAGACACCTAAACAAGTTGATAGATATGAAGGTAGTGGAGGGGTAAATACAGCATTTCTAACTTTTGGATTTAAAGCTTTTAAAAAAATAAATCTTGGAATTTCTGCAAATTATGAATTTGGAAGTTTAGATCATGCTAATTCAAGAATATTAGAAGGAATAGAATTATATACAAGGGTTGAAAGCAATTCTTCAGTTAGTGGAGTTAATTTTGTTTATTCAACTCTATTTAGAGAAAAAATATCAAATGATTTGACTTTGCATGCAAGTTATATCTTCAAGCCAAATTCAAAACTATCTTCTAAAAATTCACAAATTTTATATACAATTCCTGGTGACGGATCTTTTGGAGGAGATAGTGAAGAAATTGATTTAGGTGCTTTAAACTTAAAAGAAACAAAAATTATTATTCCTGCCTCAAATTCATTTGGTTTAGGTATTGGAAAAGAAACAAAATGGTTTTTTGGATTGGATTATACTAAAACTAATGGAGGTGGCTTTGAAAATAAATTATTTAATTTAAAAAATGTTGAATATAAGGAAGCCTCAAAGGTTTCATTAGGAGGTTTCTTTATTCCAGATTTCAATTCTTTTACAAGTTATTTCAGTAGAATTGTATATAGAGCTGGAATAAGAATAGAAAAAACAGGCCTTCATATTCAAAATCAATCTATCAATGAATATGGTATAAATTTTGGATTTGGCTTACCATTTCAAGGTTTTCAAAATATTAATTTTGGTTTTGAAATTGGAAAAAGGGGTACAACAAATGCTGGATTGATTCAAGAAAAATTCTTTAGCGTTAGATTAGGATTAACCTTGAATGATCGATGGTTTGTAAAAAACAAGTATAATTGATAAATTTGGCTTCATTTTTGAATGACTTATAATATAAATGTCTAATAATCAAATATAAAATTTGATTTTAAAATATTTTGATGAGAAAGTTATATATCTATTTATTATTAGTGTTTAGCATTAATTCTTACGCTCAGTCAAAGGAAGAATGTTTATCTAACCTTTCAATATTTGCTGAGTATGCAAAAGTTAAAAATTATGATGCTGCTTATGAACCTTGGCTTAAAGTAAAAGCTGAATGTCCAGATATAAATTCTGCTATATATGTCTACGGTGAGAGAATTTTAAAGTTTTATATTAAAAATAGTCAAGGAAATGAAAAAGATGAATATCAAGAAGATCTTTTAGATCTTTACGATGAATGGTTAAAATACTTTTCTAAAACAAAGTCTGGAGTGCAACAAGTAGGTAAGATACTAGCAATCAAAGCACAAGCTATGCTGGATTATAAGTTAGGCGATAATAAGGATATCTATGATGTTTATGATGAAGCATTTAATAAGGATTCAAAAAGTTTTACTTCTCCAAAAGGTTTGTATAATTACTTTAAAATTTATTTTAACCTTTACAAAGCTGAAACTCCATCTGTTTCTTTGGAATCATTATTTGAAAAATATGAAGAACTAACAGAAAAATTTGAATTAGTAATGAGTTCTTACACCTCTAAGCTTGATGCCCTTCTAAAAAAAGAAGAAAATGATGATCCATTATCAAGTAAGGAGATAAGAAATAAAAGGATTTATGAAGTAAACATGATAGCTTGTTCAACTTATTTGAATAATTTAAATGCTATTATTGCTAAAGAATCTACATGTGAAAATTTAATTCCTTTATATAGAAAGAATTTTGATAAATTTAAATCAGATGCAGTTTGGTTAAATAGAGCTGCAAGTAGAATGGACAGTAAAGACTGTTCTGATGATCCATTATTTGTTGAATTAGTAGAGGCTTTACACGAATTAAATCCCTCAGCTAATTCTGCTTATTATTTAGGCTTATTAAATGATAAAAAGGGTGATTCTAAAACTGCAATTCAATATTATAATGAGTCTATTGCATTAGAAACGGATAATATTAAAAAAGCTAAGACATTATATAAAATTGCTTTAAAGTTTAAAAAATCAGGACAATTAAGTAAATCTAGAAGCTATGCATATAAAGCACTTAATTTTCAACCTTCTTCAGGAAGATCATATTTATTAATTGCTAATCTATATGCTGCAAGTGCTAATAAGTGTGGTAATACACAATTTGAAAAAAGAGCAATATATTGGTTAGCTGCTAAAGAAGCTAGAAAGGCGGCATCTGTAGATGCATCTGTTAGAAGAACTGCAACTAAAACAGCCGCAAGTTATGAAGGTAGAGCTCCTTCAAAAACAGATATTTTTACTGAAGGAAGATCTGGTGAAACTATTTCTGTAAAATGTTGGATTGGTAAAAGTGTTACAGTTCCTTCCATTTAAATAATGAATTGGTCTAAATTTTTCATTTTAACTTTTTTTTGTTTTTTTTCTTGTGAAGATAATTTTCAAGAAATAAAAAAAATTAATAATTATGATAATATTCCTATAGGAATTGCTGAAAATATTAAGCTAATCTATACTGATTCAGCTAAGGTTAAGGCGGTATTAATATCTCCTACAAATAAAGATTTTACAAATCAAGAATTTCCATATTCTGAATTTCCAAATGGAATAGAAATTACTTTTTTTGATGAAAATAAAAATCCAACTGTAGTAACATCAAATTATGCTATTACTTACAACAAAACTAATATTGTTGATTTGGTAGGTGATGTTGTAATCAATATTCATGATGGATCTGAGTTAAAAACTTCTCAACTTTATTGGGATCCTGAACAAGAATGGCTTTTTACTGAAGAAAAATTTAGTTTTAAAAATATAGATTATGATATTATTGCTAAAAGATTAGATGCAAATAGATCATTTACTATATTTAATACTGGCGAATTAGATGGTAAGGTTATGGTTGAGGAAAATGAAACTTTAGTTAATGAAAATTAGAAAAATTTCCGAAATAGTTTATTTATTAATTTTTATTATTGCTTCAATAGATTATTTTTTTGGATCAAATGATCAATCTAACAGGAAGAATATTTTACTAATTTTTGCTTTGGTATCGTTATTTATGTTTTTTTTTAGAAGATTCTATAGAAAAAAATTTGAAAAAAGAAATAAATAAATTTAATGGATTTACAAATAGCCGTTATTTTAATTTCAATTATTTTTTCAGCTTTCTTTTCTGGAATGGAGATAGCCTATGTTTCTTCAAATAAAATTTATTTAGAAATCGAAAAAAAACAAAAAGGATTTTTTTCTAATATTTTAAAAAAAATAACTTATTCTCCATCTAAATTTATAGCGACTATGCTACTAGGCAATAATATTGCATTAGTTGTATATGGTCTTTTTTCAGGAAAATTAATCTTAGATCTGATTTTCCCTGAAATAGACAGTTCAAAGTCTTTGGATTTTATATATATTTTTTACCAAACAATAATTTCAACTTTTATTATTTTAATTACAGCTGAGTTTTTACCAAAAGTTTTATTTCAGATTTATGCAAATAGATTTCTTAAATATCTGTCTTTCCCTTCTTATGTCTTTTATATTTTACTTAGCCCAATGACATATGTATTAAATTATATATCAAATAGTGTTTTAAGTAAATATTTTAAAACTAAAGAAGATGAAATACGAATAGTTTTTAGTAAAGATGAACTTGGAGATTATATCAATGAAGAATTAGCAAATGATTCTAAAATAAAAAATATTGATTCAGAAATTCAAATTTTTCAAAATGCTTTGGAATTTTCTACTGTAAGGGCTAGAGAAGTTATGGTCCCAAGAGCTGAAATCATTTCTGTGGATAGATATAGTGTTTCGTCTGATATAAAAAACAAATTTATTGAGCACGGTTTATCTAAAATTTTAATTCACAGAGAAAACATTGATCATATTGTCGGCTATATTAGTTTACAGGATATGTTTAACCAGCCAAAAAACATTAAATCATTTATTCATTCTATAGAATTTATTCCTGAATCAATGTTAATTAATGATGTTTTAAACCTTTTAACAAGAAAACATAGTAATATTGCTGTTGTTATAGATGAATATGGTGGCACTTCAGGTATTATTACTATTGAGGATATAATTGAAGAATTATTTGGAGAAATAGAGGATGAGCATGATTTAAGTAATTTTTTAGATAAGAAAATCAGTTCCAATACATTCCTTTTATCAGCTAGATTAGAAGTAGATTATCTAAATGACAAGTATAAATTAAATATTCCTGAGAGTGATCAATATGAAACTTTAGGTGGTTTTATTGTTCATAATACACAAGATATTCCTGGAAATGGAGACGTTATTAAGATTTCTTCGTTTGAATTTATAGTTAGAGATGTAACTGAAACTAAAATTGAAACATTAGAGTTAAAAGTCCTAAATTGAATTAAATACAGGTCTTTTTTTTTAATTGATAAGGATATCGTATTTTCGTTTGCTACAAAAAAAAATATATGGCGATTTTAGGAAGTCTTAGAAAAAATTCTGTTGTTTTGATTACCGTAATTGGAATGGCATTATTTGCTTTTGTAATTTCTGGAGTTTTTGATGGAAAGGGTTATGTTGCTCAAGATCCAATTGGTATGGTGAATGATCAAGATTTATCAATTGAAGAATTTAGGAATCAAGTAGATTTTTTAGAAAGATCTTACAATTTATCTGGAATGAATGCCGTTAATAGTGTTTGGGATCAAACAGTTAGAAATTTAATACTAAACAATCAGTTTGAATTAAGTGGAGTTGATTCAGGAAAAGACCATCTATATTATATTATATCACAAAATCCAAGTTTTAATTCTGATCCTCAGTTTTTGAATGATGCAAAAATTTTTGAAATAGAAAAGTTTATTGATCTGATAGTTGAACTTAAAACAACTAATCCAGATGCTTATGAACAGTGGAAAAATCAAGAAGCTATTTTTCAAAGTCAATCAAATGAAAAAATTTATTTTGATTTGATATCATCTGGTATTAACTTTTCTTATAAAGATGGAGAATTTGAGTATTTATTACAAAATGATAGAGTTGATATAGAATATGTTCAAATTCCTTATAGTTCTATCCCTGATAGTTTGGTAAAACTTAAAAATTCTGATGTTGAGAAATATATTAAATCAAATGATTCTGATTTTAAAATTGATGCTTCTAGAAGTATAGAGTATGTTTTATTTGATGAAAAACCTTCTAATGAAGATGAAAATGAAACTAGAAAAATTTTACAAAATTTTCTAGTTGAAAAAAAAGAATATAATGATGTTTCAAAACAAGAAGAAACTATTCCAAGTTTGTTAACTGCTAAAAATTTAACTGAATTTATTAATCAGAACTCTGAAATAAAATTTGATTCTATATATGTTCCTAAAGGTTCTTTACCAAGTGATGATGCTAATCTTTTATTTAACTTAAATAAAGGTCAAACTTATGGTCCATACTTAGATGATGAATATTTTAAAATATCGAGAATGCTTGACAAGAAAAAAGGAGGAAATGCTAGAGCAAGTCATATTTTAATTTCATTTAAAGGATCTCAAGATGCCTCACCTGAGATTACTAGATCTAAATCTGATGCTAAAAAGGAAGCAAATAGAATTCTAAAGTTAGTGAGAAAGAATCCTGATTCTTTTTCTGCATTAGCATTTGAATTTTCCGAGGGTCCTTCAAAATCAAGTGGCGGAGATTTAGGCTTTTTTCAAGAGGGAGCTATGGTTAAACCTTTTAATGACTTTGTTTTTTCAAAAAAAGAAGGAACTATTGGAGTTGTTGAGACAGATTTTGGTTTTCATGTAATAAATGTAGTAGCTAAGGAAGACTTGGTACTTTTAGCCTCCATTGCTATAAAAAATATTCCATCAGAAAAGACTAGCGATAAAACTTTTAATTTGGCTACTAAATTTGAAATTAATCTTTCAAAAAATAAAAATTTAAATGAATTGGCTAAAGAAAATAATTATGAGATTAGACCAGTTAGTAATATTAAAATTTTAGATGACAATTTGCCTGGCTTAAGTAATCAAAGAAGATTGATTCAATGGTTGTTTTCTGAAGAAGTTGAATTAAATTCTTATAAAAGATTTGATCTGTCTAAGGGAGGTTATTTAATAGCTCAAGTAACAGGTTTAAAAGAAGAGGGACTTTCGTCTGTAGAAGACGCGTCTTTTACAGCAGTTCCTAAGGTAAGAAACCAAAAGAAAGCAGAATTAATTATTAAACAAAATAAAAAAAATAAGTCTTTAGAGGATTTAGCCAGCAATAATAATACTGAAATTAAAAAAGCTTTAGCATTAAATCAAAAAAATGCTACAATTAGTGGTGCAGGCAGAGAACCTTTATTAGTTGGTTATGCATTTGGTTTAAAGGTTGACCAGATTTCAGATTTTATTATTGGTGAAAATGGTGTTTATAAAATTAAAGTCACAAAAAAAGATAAATCAAGTAGTTTAGATACTTACTCTTCATATCAGAATCAGTTGTTGCTTTCATCCAGACCAAGTGTTAATAGCATTCTATATCAAACTGTAAAAGAATCAGCGGAAATTATTGATAATAGATCTACATATTACTAAAAACATCTAAATAAGATTTCCAAAGTATAATGCTTTTTGAATATATATTATCAAAAAAATAAATGATACTGTAAATTTCATTGCCATTCCTGCTAAAAATCCAATTAATGTTCCTAATGATGCTTTAATAGCTTTTTTATAACCCAAATTATTCATTAATTCACCTGATAAAGCTCCTATAAATGGACCGGTTAATACTCCAATAGGTCCCAAAAAAAAGCCAATTAATAAACCAATGGTAGCACCAATAAGTCCTTTTTTAGTTCCACCTAATTTTTTTAATCCAATCATAGGAATTATTAGGTCTAATATGAAAACGGTTATTGCAATTAGAAAACTACCAATAATAAAATAAATTTCAAAAGGAACAAATGATGTGAAATGTAAAAGCAATAAACCAATCCAGCTAGTTATTGGGCCAGGAATAAAAGGAATAAAACTTCCAATTAGACCTATTATGCAAAATAGTAAGCCAATTATTAAAAATAATATGTCCATGAATTAGATAAAATTGTAATATATAGATATGAATTTTTTGTAATTTACATATGTGATGAAAATAATAAAATTTTTTCTTATAATTTTTTTAATGTTGGGATGTAATAATAATTATAATCAAAAGCAAATTGTAGTTCCAAGTAGTATAACTGTATGGAACAAAAATGATGAATTTCCATCAATTATTTCATGTGAGCAAATTGAGTCTGAATCGGAAAGAAATATTTGTTTTCAGCAAAAATTGACTAAATCTATTTTTGATAATATTGATTTTAGTCAAATTGAAGTTAATAATAGTTTAAATGATACTTTAAGAATTTCTATTTTAATTGATAAAGATGGAAAAATTTCTCTCTATGATAGTCAGGTTAATTTGAAAGTTAAAAAGCAAATTCCATTAATTGACAGTATATTGTATAATGCCATTAATAATTTGCCACAAGTATTACCTGCAATTAAAACAAATATTGGAGTTGAGGTTAACTCAAGATTTGAATTGCCTTTAATAATTAAAACAAATTAATTTAAAGTTCTTGGAAACAAAAAAGGAAAACATAATATTAGGAATTGATCCAGGAACAACAATTATGGGTTTTGGATTGATTAAAGTTTATGATAAAAAAATGAAATTTATGCAATTAAATGAATTGAAATTAAAAAAATATGATGATCATTACTTGCGTCTTAAACATATTTTTGAAAGGACAATTGAATTGATAGATGAGTATAAACCAGATGAGATTGCAATAGAAGCTCCCTTCTTTGGAAAAAATGTACAGTCTATGTTGAAATTAGGAAGAGCTCAGGGAGTAGCTATGGCAGCAGGTCTTTCAAGAGAAATTGCAATAACAGAATATTCTCCAAAAAAAATAAAAATGGCAATAACTGGAAATGGAAATGCTTCTAAAGAGCAGGTTGCAAAGATGCTGCAGAGCTTGCTATCTATTAAAGAGTTGCCAAAAAATCTTGATTCAACAGATGGACTTGCAGCAGCAGTATGCCATTTTTATAATTCTAATAAAATTAATTATGGATCTAAGTATAGCGGATGGGAATCTTTTATAAAAAAAAATCCAAGTAGACTTAAATAATTTATATTGGCAGGAATATATATTCATATACCTTTTTGCAAACAAGCTTGTCATTATTGCAATTTTCATTTTTCAACCTCATTAAAAAATAAAAATGATATAATTGAAGCTATGCTAAAAGAAATCTATATTCGATCAAAAGAATATAATGGTATAGTTGAAACTATTTATTTTGGAGGAGGAACACCATCTCTATTGGACATAGAAGAGATATCGAAATTAATTGAAACGGTTTTCAAAAATTTTAAAACTTCTTCATGTCTAGAAATAACATTAGAAGCAAATCCAGATGATTTATCAGAATTAAAGTTAAAGGAATTATCTACAACGAAAATAAATAGATTAAGTATTGGGGTTCAATCCTTTGTAGATAATGATTTAAAAATGATGAATCGTGCTCACAAATCCAATGATTCTAAAAAATGTATTGAAAATGCAAAGAATTATTATGATAATATATCAATTGATTTAATTTATGGGATACCTAAGGCTGATTTAAAAAATTGGGAATATAACCTAGACTTAGCTATTGAATATAACACTAATCATATTTCTGCTTATGCATTAACTGTAGAGCCTAATACTGTTCTTGAAAAACAAGTTCAAAAAGGAAGGGTTAAGCTATTAAATGAAGAAAGAGTCTTTGATCAATATAAATTAATGTTTAATAAATTGACAAGTTGTAATTATATTAATTATGAATTGTCAAGTTTTGCAAAAGAAGGCTATTTCTCTAAAAATAATTCTTCTTATTGGCTCAGAAAAAAGTACATTGGAATAGGACCTTCTGCCCACAGTTTTGATGGTATTTCAAGAAGTTGGAATGTTTCAAATAATAATTTATATGTAAAAGCAATTAATAGTAACAAAATTTTTTTTGAGAGTGAAAAATTAACTAAAACAGATAAGTACAATGAATATATAATGACAGGATTAAGAACTATATGGGGAGTATCTAAAGATTATTTAAAAGATAATTTTGGATATAAATTTCAAAAACATTTTACTGAAAAATCAGAAAAATATTTTGATTCTAAGCACTTAATTCAAAAAAATAATATCATTACCACAACTATTAATGGCAAATTTTTATCAGATCGAATTGCTTCAGATTTATTTATAATTAATTCTAAGACTTAGTTTTAAACAATTTTGAAAATTGATAATAAAATTTAGATATTGTTTCTATTCCTAAAAGAAAATTTGAAACACCGTAATGTTCATTTGGAGAATGAATTGCATCACTATCTAATCCAAATCCCATTAAAATAGTTTTGCTTTTAAGTTCCTTTTCAAAAAGTGCTATTATTGGAATACTTCCACCATCTTTAGTTGCAAATGGTTTTAATTTAAAAACATCCTCATATGCATTACTTGCAGCCTGAAACCCAATAGTGTCTGTAGGAGCAACATAAGGCTCTCCTCCATGATGCTCTCTTACTTTTACAGTAACTCCTTTAGGAGTTATATTTTTTATGTGTTTAGTAAAAAGAGAACTTATTTCTTTCCAGTTTTGATTTGGAACTAATCTCATAGAAATTTTGGCAAATGCTTTACTTGGTAATACTGTTTTTGAGCCTTCATCTATATATCCACCCCAAATCCCATTAACATCTAAAGCTGGTCTTATAGATTGTCTTTCAATAGTCGAATAACCTAATTCACCATATTCAGAATTAATTCCTATTGAATCTTTAAATTCCTCTAGATTAAAAGGAATTAAAGATGTTTCTTTTCTTTCATATTCTGTAACTTCAAGCACTTTATCATAAAAACCTGGAATAGTAATTCTGTTGTTAGAATCATGGAGAGAAGCTATCATCTTTGATAGCATGTTTATAGGATTTGCCACAGTTCCACCATAATGCCCAGAATGTAAGTCTCTATTCGGTCCAGTTATTTCTACTTCCATATAAGAAAGGCCCCTTAGGCCTGTAGTAATTGATGGAATATTTTTACTAATCATCCCAGTATCAGAAACTAAAATAATATCATTAGAAAGTTTTTCTTTGTTGTTTTTTACAAATATTTCAAGATTGTCACTACCTACTTCCTCTTCACCCTCAATCATAAATTTTACATTACAAGGAATACCATCATGTTTGAGCATAACTTCTAAAGCCTTTACATGCATGAACATTTGCCCTTTATCATCACATGATCCTCTAGCAAAAATAGCCCCCTCAGGATGAATTTTTGTTTTTTTAATATAAGGTTCGAAGGGATCTTTATCCCATAGTTCTATTGGATCAACGGGCTGAACATCATAATGTCCATATACGAGTACTGTTGGGATGTTAGAATCTATTATTTTTTCTCCATAGACAATGGGATGCCCCTTTGTCTCACAAATTTCACAATTATTTAAACCTAGTTTCAAAAGATGTTCCTTAATTAGATTCGCAGCTGATCTAATATCAGATTTGTTTTCTGAAATAGCACTTATAGAAGGAATCTTTAATAGTTCAAAAAGTTCATCTAAAAAACGATCTTTATTTTTTTCAATATAATTCTTAAATTTTTCCAAAATAATATTTTGTGTAAATGTAATTAAATATGCTTTTTTAACATAGAGAAATGCTTAAGGATATTATAATAATCTTGCTTATATTTGATTCCCTTTTGCGGGTGTGGTGAAATTGGTAGACACGCTAGACTTAGGATCTAGTGCTTTACGGCTTGGGGGTTCGAGTCCCTTCACCCGCACTAAAACCCACTTTATGTGGGTTTTTTATTTTCTTTTAACCCAAATTTCATGCAATGGATCCCCTTTACTACTAAAACCTTTGTGGTCCCATTCGTTGTTGGTTAATTCATAGTTAAAGCTTAAACTTAAGCCAGCTTTAGAATCATCTCTAGAAAAGAACTCTATATTCTCAACATATTCACCATTAATTGTTGTATAGGTTCCTCCTCCTGTTCCCATAAATTGTTTAGTTTCAGTATTGTAAGCAATCCATTGAAATCTAGTTCCAGATAAAATCTTCATAGTTTTTCTTGGTCTGTCAGTATTTCTTAATTGTCTTTTTCCGTCTCTTACTCTTCCCGCCATTAACCAAGGCCCCTTTAGTTTTCCAGGTTTACCACTATCTATTCTTTTAAATTTCATATCACTACCAACTATGGCCATGGTAGAGTCACTAATTTCAACTTTAAAAGTTACTTCTGATCCAACACGATCCGAATTATTAGTATCAAATTCCACTTTTTCAGTCATGGTATCGCCTGTTAATTTCCAGGTTCCACCATTGGAATAAATAAATTTTCCAGTTTTAGCTTCATATGTACTTATTACTTGGAATCCATCTGAAAATATTACAACACTTTTTAGTTTAACTCCATCATCAGATTCATAAAGCCTTTCCCATGCTCCAACAAAACTTTGTGCACTAATATTTACTACAAATAAATTACAGATAATTAAAACAAATATTTTTTTCATTTTTTTTCTTTTAAATAGTTTATTACTTTTTTATAAGCTCCAAGTTTAGCATTTATATACTCATAATTAATATTTCCAATTTGATCTCTTTTTTCTTTTGAATTTAAAAGTGCATTCAACTCATCAGTAAAAGATTTTATATTATTAACACTAATTATTCCTTTTAAATCAATTAGCTCTTTAACTTCTGGAAATTTTTCAAAATTATTTCCAATTATTACAGGAATTTTAAACACTGCTGGTTCCAATGTATTATGAAGGCCAGTATTTCCCATTCCACCACCTACATAAGCAATATCAGCATAGCTATAAACCTTTGTTAATAACCCTATGGAATCAATAATTATAACTTCAGGATTTATTGCATTAGATTTAGCTAATTCTGAAATTAAGATAGTATTTTTTGTGATTAATTGTTTTAGTTCATTAATTCTATTAAGATTTATTTGATGAGGAGCTATTATAAAACAAACATCATTTTTCTTATACGAATTAATAAATTTTATGATTAAGCTTTCATCTTTTCCCCAACTACTACCAGCTACAAAACATTTTTTATTGCCTTTAAAATTATTTAAGTATTTAATTTCATTATTTTGCTTTGGTAGATCTATGACCCTATCATATCTAGAGTCACCCATTACAGTACAATTAGTAAATTTTTGTTTAATTAATATGTTTTTTGAGGATTCATTTTGAACAAAAAAATGATGAAATGCTTTTAAATATTTTTTCATCCATAATCCGTAAAAATTAAAAAACCAATGATTTTCTCTAATAATTCCTGCTATTAGATATGTAGGTATATTTCTGTTTTTTAAAGATTTTAAAAAATTAGGCCAAAACTCATATTTTACAATAAAAACCATTTTTGGTTTTAATAAATCGAGAAATTTATTGGCATTTTTTGAAGTATCAATTGGCAAATAAACTGTTAGATCACTTATTGGATTCAATTTTCTTACATTATATCCAGATGATGAGAAAAAAGAGATAACAATTTTGTGATCATTATAGAGAGATTTAATTTTATTAAAGACAGGAAACCCTTGTTCATATTCACCCAATGAAGCAACATGAATCCAAATGTATTTTTGATTATTTGAAATATTTAATTTTAAATCTTTAAAAACATCTTTTCTTTCATAAATAAATTCTTTAATATTACTATTAAAGTATTTTAAAAAATGCAGAATAATTTGGATTATTTGAATAATGAAGTTATAAATTATGCCCATTTTATATATAATTGTACTAAAGTAGTATTTTATAAATATATTTAATTTTAAAGCTTTACATTTTATTATTTTTGCACAAAACTATTTTATGAAAAAAATCCAAATGGTGGATTTACAAAGCCAGTATAAGCATATAAAGGATAAAATAGACAATTCAGTAATAAATGTAATTGAAGATGCAACTTTTATAAATGGGCCATCTGTAAAAAGTTTTCAGAAAAATTTAGAGGATTATTTAGATACAAAACATGTTATTCCTTGTGCCAATGGAACGGATGCTCTTCAAATAGCTATGATGGGATTAAATCTTAAACCTGGAGATGAGGTCATAACGGCAGATTTTACTTTTGCTTCTACTGTGGAGGTAATAGCATTATTAAACTTAACTCCTGTTTTAGTAGATGTCGATTTAGAAACTTTTAATATTGATTGTGATAAGATTAAAAAAGCAATCACATCAAAAACAAAAGCAATAGTTCCTGTCCATTTATTTGGCCAACCTGCCAATATGGAAGAGATAATGCAAATAGCTAATCAAAATAATCTTTTTGTTATTGAAGATAATGCTCAAGCAATTGGTTCAGAATACCAATTTTCATCAGGAAATAAAATAAAAGCAGGTACAATAGGAGATATTGGAACAACTTCTTTTTTCCCTTCTAAGAATTTAGGTTGTTATGGAGATGGTGGTGCATTATTTACAAACAATGATGATTTAGCTCATACAATTAGAGGAATAGTTAATCATGGGATGTACAAAAGGTACCATCATGATGTTGTTGGAGTTAATTCTAGATTAGATAGTATTCAAGCATCTATTTTAGATATTAAATTAAAGTTATTAGATAATTATAATTCAAGTAGAAATAAATCTGCAAGATTATATTCTGAAAATTTAAAAGGGAATAAAAATATAATTCTTCCTTTATTTAAAGCAGAAGAAAAATTTCATGTATTTCACCAATATACAATTCGAATTATAAATAATAAAAGAGATGATCTTGCAAACTATTTATCAGAATCTAATATTCCTTTTGGTATTTATTACCCTATACCTTTACATAGACAAAAAGCATATATAGACTCTAGATATAATGAAGATGATTTTTTAAATACTAATTTATTAACTCAGCAGGTTATTTCACTGCCTATGCACTCTGAATTAGAACCGGATCAAATTAGATTTATTTGTGAAAAGATTAATACATTTTTATAATAGGGGAGCACTTACTACAGTATCTCTATTAATCTTTTTTATTAGCCCTTGAAGAACTTTTCCCGGACCAATTTCAATAAATTCTGTAGCACCATCTTCGATCATCTGATTTATACTTTGAGACCATTTTACTGGAGATGTTAACTGAGAAATTAAATTTTCTTTTATAGAAACAACAGAATTTTCAGCAATTCCCTTAACATTTTGATAAATACGGCATATGGGATCATTGAATTTAGCTGTGTTAATTGCTTGAGATAGCTCTTCTTTAGCTTCGTTCATTAATTCAGAATGAAATGCGCCTCCGACAGGAAGAATTAATGCTCTTCTAGCACCTTTCTCTGTAAGAACTTTGCAAGCTTTTTCAACAGCATCAAATTCTCCTGAAATTACAACTTGACCTGGACAGTTATAATTTGCTGAAACAACATTACCAATAATGTTTTGACATACATTTTCAATTATACTGTTCTCAAGTCCTAGAATTGCTGCCATTGTTCCTTTTGTGTTTTCACATGCTCTTTGCATTGCTT
>MDTC01128511.1_pt1 | contig 23168 bp, 30 predicted proteins | sample 811181 | NCBI WGS metagenome assembly MDTC01 (sample SAMN05326644, study PRJNA326480) | marine metagenome | isolation source: seawater | place: Pacific Ocean: North | collected 2011 | reverse complement strand
TATGGATCCGAAAGCTAGAAATGTTTTTTGAAAATTGTCCGGAACATTCAATTGAATACACGAAACAATTATACAAATCTGAATATGGAGAAGAGTTTGACAAAACTTATACAGTGATTGAAACGTTGGGTTCTGGAAGTATAGGTCAAGTATATCTAGTAAAAGACAATCTAACCCAAGAGAAATATGTGTTAAAGATACAACATCCGGGAGTGAAAGAAGAAATCAATTTTGTATGGTTGTTTTTTTCAATCATAAAGTATCTTCCATGTTTGCAAAGATTTCGTAAACAATATCCTTTTCGCTTTGAAGATTTTATGGAAAGCTTTTATATGCAAATTGATTTTGTAAATGAAGCACAAAATGCATTGCGCATGAAACAGAAATATGTAAATAACCCTTATGTGCAGATACCTGATATTTATCGTTTTACAAACAAAACGCTTATCATGGAATATATTCCGGGGAAAACTCTAGAAGAGTGTGAATTAAGTAATTACGATAAACACAAGCTGTATACAATATTGTTGTTGTTTGTCAGGAGCAATATATTGTTGTATAACTTTAATCATGGAGATATTCACAAAGGCAATTGGAAAATTTCTGGAAAGATGAAAATTGTATTATATGACTTTGGATTTTGTTGGTCATTGCCGGATGATATGGTTGAACTTGCAGATATAGCGTGTTCCACATTTGAAAAACACACAAGTGATTATTTAGATGATGTAGTTGAACTTATGTATGTCTTGTTAGACAAACCTTCTTCAACAGATATATGTGTGTTAAGAAAACAAGTCAATGAATATGTATATCATTCCGATTATTTGGGAATCGAACGCGGAAACAAAAATGTCCCCGTATCTCCTATAAAGATAATCAAAAGTTTGTGCGAGTTTTGCGATAGTTATCCAGAAACATTGCACATCAACAAATATTTGTTACAATTTTTGATATTGTTCATACAACTTCATCGTTCATGTGTTTATTTTGGATTCACATCTCCAGAGAATACAACAATCGATACCAACAAAACATATCGTGAGAAATACAAAGACATGCTAAACTTTTGTGAGACCTACAAGGTGTTTCCAGAATATATGGTATATGCAAAGGAAAAACTTAATGTGTTGGATTATAAACCTCAAACGATTTTTGACACTATTGAATTATCTGATAATTTAAAACAATTAGCACTAAATTTGAAATATGAGTAAACTATCTAAAGTTACATTTCAAAGTATCTTTACATTATGCTGAAACAAGAGGATATACAAACTCTAATCTCAGCTTATTTCACACAAAAGGATGTCTTTGTTAAGCATCATCTGGAATCTTACAATGAGTTTTTGAATGTGATTGTCCCCAGTATTCTAAATCAATATTTCCCAATGACTGTGAAAGCGACCGATGCGAACAATTTAGTTCAAGAATTGCAATTGCGGATTGTGTCATCTGTATATGAACATCCTCATTATACGGAGAAAAATGGTTGTCGTAAAATAATGAGCCCCACTGTCGCAAGAACAAACAATCACACATACTCGATTTCACTATATGTAAATTTTGAAGTGCATATGAAAGTGAAACAGGATGATACGATAGTGGATTTACCCTTCACCCAAATCAAAGATGTCTTGTTTGGCAAGTTTCCGATTCCAGTTAAATCTGAATATTGTGTCTCCAAAAATGATCCTATCAATGAATGTCGGTATGATCAGGGAGGTTATTTCATTGTCAATGGGAATGAAAAGATTCTTGTAACACAAGAAAAAGTGATTCCGAATATAGTTCAGGTGCATGATTTGAAAGGGTCTCGTTATGGATATCAAGCAGAGATTCGTTCATCTGAAGAAAATATATTTGCGCCACCCAAAACACTCGTGTGTAAGATTGAATCAAAAGCTACATCACCCATGATTGTGGTTATGATACCTCATTCCAAGAAAGAGTTTCCTGTATCTCTGTTGTTTAAAGCATTGGGATGCTTGACTGACAAAGATATAATCGAATATGTAATCTGTCATTCTAGAAATGAAACTTTGCGACATCGTTTGGCACAATTACTCTTACCCACTCTGTTACAAACAACAGATATCCATACGGAATATCTTGCTTTAGAAAATATCTCGAGTTATTTGCAAAATTACAGTCAATCATTTAATGTTGACATGAAGATAAGATATTGTAAGACAATCATACAACGAGAGTGCCTTCCGCATCTAGGAGATGATATCAAGAAAAAAGCACACTTTCTTGGATGGATGGTTTACAAGATGCTATTATGCAAATTAGGAATATCTAAGCCCACTGACAGGGACAATTACCAAAACAAGCGCATGGAAACCACGGGTAGTTTGATGGGGACTCTTACAAGTCAATGTGTCAACCGAATGTGTAAAGATATCCGCAATTATTTGAGCAAAGAAATAAACTCTGGTTCATGGACTCTTCAAAACAATCATACTGAAATACTTACATCAACAAATATCAATAAAGTAATCAAGGGAAGTTATATTGAGAGCGTTTTGAAAGGCGCCTTAGCTACAGGAAATTGGGGAATGAAAACCAATACCAACAAGCAAGGAGTATCTCAGGTATTGAATCGACTGACATTTATGAGCACTTTGTCTCATACGCGTCGGATATCTATGCCGGTAGATAGCACAGGAAAACTGGTGGATCCTCGTAAATTACATAATACACAATTTGGATATATATGTCCATCAGAAACACCTGAAGGACAACCGATTGGGGTTGTCAAAAACTTTGCATGTAGTTGTGAAGTGACTCTTCATAGCAATTCAACATTGTTGAGAAATATGATTCGCGATATGATTCATGTATTATCAGAATGCGAACTCTACAATCCAATACATCCTGCTTCAGTCAAAGTTGTAGTGAATGGAGACTGGATTGGATATGCAATTGATCCTTATAATTTAGTAAACCAAATTCGTAAATGGAGAAGAACGATTCAAATCAACCCACATACATCTGTGACTTGGGATATTTCTGAAGGTGCGATATATATATTCACTGATCGTGGCCGATGCATACGACCTTTGATCATAAAAGACATAGACAAACTTACAAATACAAATATAGATGAAAAGACATGGTCTGAAATATTGATGGAAGAACAAATCATAGAATACATCGATTCACACGAATCTGATAGTGTGTTTATCTCACCAAGTTTGAATCGTATTCAAGACAAATCGTATACTCATTGTGAAATACATCCATCCTTAATGTTGGGTGTTATGGCCAATTGTATACCCTTTTCCAATCACAATCAGTCTCCTAGAAATACATATCAATCGGCCATGGGAAAACAAGCCATTGGGATTCATTGCACCAATATGAGTAATCGGTATGATTCATTTTCCCACATGTTACACTATCCTCAAAGACCTTTAGTCAATACCCGAATGATGAATCATTTCAAGTTTAATGAACTACCTAATGGAATCAATGTCATTGTCGCAATTGCTACATATGGTGGTTACAACCAAGAAGATTCTGTGTTAGTGAATCAGGCAGCAATTGATCGTGGTCTGTTTTCATCGACAATGTTCCGCTGTTACAAAGATGAAGCCAAGAAAAACCAACTAACAGGGGAAGAAGATATCTTTTGCAAACCAGACCCAGACACTCTGTTATTCCCCAAACCATGTGATTATTCCAAGCTGTCGTCTTCAGGCATTGTTCCTAAAAATACAAAAGTGACATCAAAAGATATCATCATTGGTAAAGTGACTCCAGTCAAAAACAAAGAATACAAATATCGTGATGGAAGTATATCGGTCAAAACAAATGAATCCGGATATATTGATGATAATTATGATTCCACTACAAGCGATGGATACAAGTTTTGTAAAGTTCGGGTAAGGCGAGTCAAGATACCCGAAATTGGAGATAAAGTGTCCTCAAGACATGGTCAAAAAGGAACTATCGGGATGATTTATCCCCAATGTGATATGCCAACTACTGCAGATGGAATTGTTCCGGATATAATCATGAATCCTCATGCTGTTCCTAGCCGTATGACTATTGCACAATTGATTGAATGTATCTTGGGAAAATCATGTGCAAAATTGGGTTGCATGGGAGATGGAACACCATTTGAAAACACAGATGTTCGTGAAATTGGTAAAGTCTTGGAAAGTTGTGGTCACGAAGGATATGGAAATCAGGTGTTGTATTCGGGTATCACAGGAGAACAACTTAAAACTCAGATCTTTATGGGACCCACATATTATCAGAGGCTCAAACATATGTCGGGTGACAAGGTTCATTCACGAGCGAGCGGTCCCGTAGTATCTATGACTCGTCAGCCAGCAGAAGGAAGGTCAAGTCACGGAGGTCTTCGGTTTGGAGAAATGGAAAGAGATTGTATGATATCTCATGGCGCATCCTTCTTTCTCAAAGAACGTATGTTGGATGTTTCAGACAAATATACAATATATACCTGCAACGAATGTAATATGATCGTTCCTGGAAATCCCAAAAAGACATTATATGAATGCAAACGATGCAAAAATTATGGAGACTTTTCTAAATCCTATATTCCCTATTCTTGTAAATTGTTGCTGCAAGAACTCAACACAATGAGTATTGGTCCTCGTCTTGTTAAGGGCTAAGTAAATTGTATGATAAATTGTATGCAGTAGTAAATCTTATTTTTATCAAAATTTGAGATATTTCACACTATTTTGATAAAATCTTAGACTAATTATCATGGGTCAATCTACACTTGCGAAATCCAACAAAAAGAAAACAATTCGGTGTCACTGTTGTCGTAAAAAACTACCTCTTATATCATTTACTTGTGATTGCAAACATGTATTTTGTATCATGCACAAAGCGCCTCATGCACACAACTGCTCTCACAGCAAAAAAGATAAGATTCAAAAAATATTACAAACAAACAATCCTAAAGTGATACAAACCACATTAAGCGACCGTATCTAATTGTATGATATTCTTTTATACGTCCGATATGCAATAATTCCTAAGAGAGTAACAAAACATATAAATGAAAACACAAATAGTAGAGTGGCAGTGGTTGTTCCTTGATTTGGATTTGTGATTGCATCCATGGTATCATCTATATTCAACGATGTTTGAGGAAAAGGATCGATTATTTCAGTAGATAAATCTGGTTGTGAAACATCAGGTAACGAAATACCGTCATACAGTTCCCCGCCTTTTTGTTTGTGTTTATGAGTTTTCTTTGATTCTGACAAGATACCCAACAAAACAAGTATAAAGAAATTAAACGAACGTTGCATAATAGGCTACTACTATAGCTGTAGAAATGATTTTCAGTTACACTGACGAGATTACGTTAATTTTTAATCTGATGAATCTACCCGACGATGTAATACATCTGATATTATTTCACAAAAAGAAAGATGAAATGGAAGAAGCACTGCAATATAATCTTGAGATGAGATCTGTGTGGAATTACAGCAACTATCCATTTTTTCATAAATATCATATGCATTTGATTGATATTCGAACATCTCTTAATGTATTGTTTGATGAAACCTTTTGGAAATGTATATTAAAAGATGCAAGTGGACATGAAATCATGATTGTATCAAACATATCACAATTAGGTGCTCGTCCTAAAGACAAGTTATACGAGCCTGTAAAACAATACTTGACACACAAACCATGGGACAATCCCATGATTCATCGTTTACAAAAAATTGACTTATACAATACAGATAGTCAGACGTTTGATGCGGTGTGGAGTTGTCGCCCCAACTCTTTACCATACAATCCTAATAGATATGAAACACAGTTTACCCCTGTATGGGATACAATAGAAAGATTTGATATAAAAGAGCATCGGATGATTGAATACGATATCATACGTTGGGTATAGTGATAACATCAATCCTCTTCATAGTTAGTAAACCCAAGTGGTTCTGTATCAGGGTGTCTCACAGCATATTTCCAATAGGTTTCTACAGGTGTATCATAAAAGCAATCAAAGTGTAGGTTTTCTTTGAGTCCAGATTCATTTATTAGATACGTCTTATTGTGCTTTTTGCTATACAATTCTACACTAAATCTACCACTATCTGGAGCAAGATCCAGTCTTTGTTTAATCTGACTTACCTTGAGAACTACTTTTTTTTTATGATGTGTCTCATAATTCTTGCAATAATCACACTGACACCCCGGTATCCACTTTTTGTTACATTGTAGTGTATTGAAGGGAAGATGCATGAAATGTATGTTTTTCTCTTTTGCTTCCCATATCTTTTTCTCAATTTTTACATGTCGTTTATACCATGTAGGGACTAATGCTGTGTTAGGGCGGTAATTTCTCCAAAACAACCGAAACCACCAGATATAAATGTAATTTATCATATCTTGGGGTAGTGTGTCTAAGATATCTTGTATTAATGGATCACGATCCTCATCTGAATATCCCTCGATCGGAGGGAAACCTGGATAACTGTAAGAAAATGCATTGATTGACATATACTTAGTCTGTTTACAATTATTTTTATCATCAACCCTGTGTGTCTTGTTTGAACCCGTGCTAGCGGATTCTGTTGTCACTGAGTCTTCTGTCATAGTTGTGTGTATAGTCTAGTTTTGGATTTTGCCAAATCGTGTTTCGTCAAATTTGACTCACTGTAACTTTTTTGTCTACATTCTTAAAGACAACTTATTTTACACTAGAGATGTGTTTACAACTTCAACTGAGTTTTCTGACAAATGGGGAAAAACAAGATATTATGACGTGTCCTCCACTCAATGATAAACTTCGGGAAATCCGACAAGATATTTTGCAGAAACGTGGGAACAATGTGTCTCAACCATTCTTACATGAAATTGAATCTTTGATAAAGAGTCGTGACAAAGGTTATCCCAAAGTTATGAAGAAACCTGTAAAAAACAGATGTAAACAAATTTGATACAATAAGTAAAGTATAGACTCATACAACATGGATTCAACTGAAGAAAAAGAAATGCAATCTCTACGAGAAGAACTTGACTTTTACAAGAGTCTTTGGGAACATCATTCAATGTCAGTCATATGTATGATGCATATCAAATATCGGAATGGTAAACGAGTGTGGGTAAATCTTCAAGAAGCCACATACAAACTATTAGAAACACTGGATAATCATGACACAGACCCAGATATCATAAGATGGAAAAAAGACGCTTTTAGGGGATTTGATAATGTATCCTAATTGGTATGTGTCAAATCAGGTGACGCGCAAAATTTGATAATATATTCTTTTTGTTTTTCATAATCTGATAAACAATGTTAAACATACTTCAGAATCAACCTTCGCCATTTAGTCTCCACACACGTGTAAGACACAATGGAATGGATGAGAAAACTGAACAAGATATATCTGAGGAGGAAGCTAGAAATCGTGTTATGAATGTTCTTCTAAGTGATAAAAGACCCTATGTAGGAGCGACATATAACACAGAAAAACGAACACTCTATATTCACAGTGATCTGGATGAAACTCTTTTTCAACATGATAAAAACATGGGAGAAAAGGGGAACAGTGTCTTTCCGAAGTGTATTTTCATGTTTAGAAAACTCTCATAGTGTATGACACAGACCCAGATATCATAAGATGGAAAAAAGACGCATACAGAGGGTTTGGAGACTAGATTCGCAAGTCTCGTTTGAATATTTTTTCAGCGAGTTCCATTACATCTACATGTGATTTGTTGACAATCTCACACAGATCTTTTTTTTGTTTGACGGCATATTGATAATATCCCAAAGCGAGCAGAAAACATTGTCCGCCCTCATCTGTGACTTTTCCCAACATATCATCGGGGATAATGTGACCCTTTGAATCCAATGCTAAACCTTGCATATTGTGACTTTTACCTGGACCCTTGCATCTTGTAAATCCTCTTGGAACGGATGCTATAAGGGTTGTTTTACTTGCTTTTTCATCCCCCTTTCCTTGGGGTGATATTTTCATTTTCAGGTCATCAAATCCATCGCCATTATTGGTTCCATCACTTCCTGGTTCATCATTTGAATTCCACAATGATTCGCCATCGAAGAATCCTGCATGCGTGTGATCTTCTGAAATAACAATGCAATGTTTTCCTTGAATTATTTTATCGGGTAAAATAACATAAGGGATATTTTTCTTTTCAAAGTAAGTACAGATTTTATCAATATTTGTGTTTGGTCGTTTGTCTGCCGCTATCACGGACCTGAAGCGGTCATATATTCTTGTTTCGGGATATCTAGCTGCAGCTACAGATCCACGCGTGGACTTTCTTCTCTCCATTTGACCACGTTTTTTGCTTGTTCGGGGTGTGTGTTTAAGATTTCTCTTTGATCTAGATTTCTTTGATCTAGGTTTCTTAGGTCTTTTTTTGTTTGACAAACTTCTCTTATACGATGCTTTTTTTCTCATGTATATTAGATATCATATTTTTTTCAAATTCCAATTCAAATATAGATCAAAAAGACACTATTCAAATCAATATCTTGCACAAAGAACAGTTTTTTATCTTGTGGGATATTTTGGTATAATGACATCCAGCTATCTTCTCTTAAGATTTGACACATGTTCCCATGGTCCATATAAGATACATCCATCTTGTTGGTTTCTTGAGAACACAAGAACCTCATACAACCCGGTCCGCGTTCGCTTTGTTCTTTTTCAAAAATCTCATTAAGTTGAGACAAGTTTGTATGGATAAACTCTGTTATATAAGAGGGAGCTGAATTGACAGTTTGTATCGGGTTACTCATTATACTCATCAATAGTTTACAATATGATTTTGAACGAATAATTATCCAAACACAGTCAAAGAGCTCCTCTATGTTTACAACTCTATACAACATTTATATGATTTATCAACTATTGCTAGTCACACATGGTGCTTATGTCGCGTTTGGTTATTTACGATGGGTGTGTGGTTACACTTATGATTCTGTGATATGGCTGATGAGTTTTGTGTATCAACCAGAAGCTTGTCCGCAGCTTGAAGACAAAAAAGATTAAGCATAGATATCTTCATCCATATCTTTTCTTTGCCAGTATTCTGATTCGGCAGCCCTTCGATGAATCTTACGTTGTTCGTCTGTTGTGTCATGGCGACCATCAACTAAATCGTCAATTGTGTAAGCGGGTGTCTTTAGTTTTTCATGTTGAATACGATTAATCACAATTATAAACAGTGTCGCGAATAATATAAAGACACAGAGTGCGATAACAAACTTGAAGCTAGTTTCCATTGTTTTATCATACCTTAGAGTATTTTTGAATAATTATATAACACAATATATAACATAAAGTATAATGCCCACTTATAGAAGAAAACATACAAAAAGACGACAAAAGAAGAAACGATACAAAACATACACAAACACAAAGAAACAGACAAATAGAAGATACAAGCGAAGGACAAAAAGAACACGTAAAAAGCGAGGAGGGTCTCTAGATTTATCTCCATCTCCAGATGAAATTAATCCTTTAACGGTTGATTCTGCTCCTGGACTACGACCGTCTAGCAGAAAATGGTGTCTCAAAAATTCAAACTGCCCTCAAGGCGAAAGATGTGAACTTTTCAGATGCGTCAATGATAATGAAGAAAGAACATGTTTATTTAATTTCAACTGTCCTGGTAACCAAAAATGTGTGAATCGTAAATGTGTAGATGATAGTTCAGATATTCCAGATATTCCATCTGATGAAACAATTCGCTTGTCTCCGGCATCTTCTAGATCTTCAAGTTCTCCTAGATCTCCTAGATCTTCTAGATCTAGAAGCTATGGACTTGCTGATAAATATTTCAATGACAAGACTCTCGAATACATATATACGCCATATGATTTTCCGTCACATGATCTTTTAACAATAGTTTCCGATAATGATAATGTCATCAAAAATGACGAAGATGTTGGATTCCAATATAGTTTCAAAGTAGACCTACTTCTGATACTTGTTGATTACTTCGAGCATGGGGTTTTCCCAGAATGGTTTATCCCAGGAAACAGAAAATACCCAGATTATATGTTAGAATTGGCCAGCTTGTTACTCAGTGATTTATGTGAAACCCAATATGAAGAGCAAAAACTAGAGGAAAATATGCAAAAGTTTGAAAGAGAATATAAAGTATCTCGTAAAGATAAAGATTTAAAAGAATATTTATTCGGAATTCTGAAACATCTGAAATCAGACGCTGATAGAATTCTGAAAGCTCTGCAATTTAAGAATAATAATATAAGTCTGAAATCAAAGGAAAATGCTAGATATTATCACGGGCGGATTAATGTCTTAGAGAGGGCGTTGAAAATAGCGGTGGACAGAAGACGCAAGAAATCGCATTCCTCAAAGGATGTTGGTCTCAATTCTCCCGTAGAGGGAGTATTCAGAATAGAACCCCAAACCATGAGAGGTAACCAAAGTGATGAGAGTCCTTCTCTGAGAACGCCTACGCCTCTACTCGTTAGAGACATTACAGAGCGTTCCCCGCGGTCAGCATGATTCTTAATTTTGTATTAAATACTATGATTAGTGCGCAAAAAATACATTCCCGAAACATCTATCAATATGTGAAACGTATCAAACCAATTCATTGGAAAATATATGAGACACGAGACACCGAAAACAATAGTGTAAGACCTTTACAAATCATTATCAGAACTTGTATGTATGCCTGATGATGAGTTACAAAAAACACATCGAAGGGTAGAGAATCTTAACAACTTTGAGACAACACCAGATAACCCACAAATCCCACGCCCAAACTCGTGACCCAGCGTCGTTTCATTTCAGTGTAAATATCCGCCCATGCTTCCACTTGTTCTTGATTTTTCAATGAATACAACATGAGTGGTCTTTTGGGATACACATAGTAAAACATCAATTTAACCGAATAAATAATCGCCAACAATTTACATAATCGGAAGTTGTCATTGGGATTTTTCAGATAATAGGTAAAGCCCAACGCCAATCCCAATACCATTCCCATAACATAGATAGAGAGACGTTCTCTAACAATCCCTTCGTATATTAGGGTTTGTGACTCATCTAGTGTCTCTTGAAACGTTTGAAACATAGCTGTATCTCTTTTGACAAATGACATCCAAAGAGATGCAAACAACAATGTAAATCCTACTGCACACGAAAGCATTATGTGTTATACAATATAATATTCTTAATCAATTTCTTCTACAGGGGGAACTGCTGCAGATGTTCCCGAACCCGGCATTTCTCCTTGGCTGTATACCTTCATCATGATAGGATTAAGCCGACCATTGACTTCTGTGAGCTTATCATTGTATTGATCTAATGTATATTCACCACTGTCTAGCCAATCAGTAGACTCTTTCAAGATATCTTGGGCAGTATCTAGATCTTCTGATTCTAATTTTTCACAAATATCTTTGTTTTCTAGCGTTACCTTTGTTTGATACACAAGTGATTCTAATTTATTGCGTGCTTCCACTGTCTCGCGATTGATCTTATCATCTTCTTTGTATCTTTCGGCTTCATTAATCATGCGGTCAATATCATCTGAAGTGAGTCTTCCTTTGTCATTTTTGATTGTGATATTTCTTTTGTTACCCGATGACTTATCGACGGCTTCAATATTCATGATACCATCAGCATCCACATCAAAAGAAACTTCAATTTGCGGAACACCTCTCTGAGCGGGAGGGATTCCTTCTAACTTGAAGTTTCCTAGTTCATTGTTGTCTTTTGTCATAGCGCGTTCACCTTCAAACACCTGAATCATTACAGAATCTTGATTGTCTTGATAAGTAGAAAACACTTGTGACTTTTTCGCAGGAATGGTTGTATTGCGCTCAATCAACCGAGTCATAACTCCACCCGCGGTTTCAATTCCAAGAGACAAAGGTGTCACGTCTAACAACAATATCTCATCTGCTTTTTCTGAACCACTTGTGCTTCCCGATAAAATTGCGGCTTGCACAGAAGCTCCATAGGCAACTGCCTCGTCGGGATTGATACCGCGATTGAGATCTTTGCCTCCAAAATACTGACTCAACAATTCTTGTATCTTAGGAATTCGGGTGGAACCTCCCACCAACACAATTTCATCAATTTGCGACTTCGATACACCGGCATCTTGTAATACGCGCGATACGGGATTCAAACATTCTTGAAACAAACTCATGCACAATGATTCAAATCTGGCTCGTGTGATTTGTGAAAAAAAGTCAATACCCTCATAAAATGATTCCAACTCAACCGATGCTGTATTGCTTGTAGACAACACTTTTTTGGCTCTTTCACATGCTGTTTTTAATCGTCTCATCGATCTCTTCGAACCGGTTGCATCCGATTTGTGCTTTCTTCGGAATTCATCTGTGAAATACTTCACAAGAATATTGTCAAAGTCACTACCACCCAAATGAGTATTCCCTGCAGTAGCTTTGACTTCAAATACGCCATCATCTATTGCAAGTAAACTTACATCAAAGGTTCCACCACCCAAATCAAAAATCAACACTATTTGTTCTTTTTCCTTTTTGTCAAGACCATAGGCAATTGCTGCGGCTGTTGGTTCATTGATAATACGCAATACATTAAGACCTGCGATAAGACCCGCATCTTTCGTGGCTTGTCTCTGAGAATCATTGAAATATGCCGGAACAGTAATCACAGCGTCTGTAACCTTTTCTCCAATATAACTTTCTGCAACCTCTTTCATTTTGGTTAATATCATGGAAGAAATCTCTTCGGGAGAAAAAGTCTTGAGTTCTCCCTGATAATTTGCTTGTAAATAAGGTTTCCCTTGTTGATTGACAACTGTGTATGGAAAACCCTTCAGATCACTTTGAACAGTAGTATCGTCATAATTGCGCCCAATCAATCTCTTAGCTTCAAAGATTGTATTTTCAGGATTCATAGATGCCTGATTTTTTGCACCGTCTCCAATCAATCGTTCTGAATCTGTAAATGCAACATAAGAGGGTGTTGTGCGATTACCTTGATCATTTGCGATGATTTCGCAACGGTTATCTTTCCACCATCCTACACATGAATATGTTGTCCCCAAATCAATACCAATCGCTACCATCTTTGTAAACTTGACATTGTTTGAAAACAGATGTTTAAATACTTTCAAGAGACAATGTATTTACAATCTCTGTAACCGCATTATCACGATAGGTTTCGTATTGTATTTGTATCATTTCCATCCATTTTTCCATATCTCTCGTTATCTCAATCTGTGTAACAGGGTGAACGCGTATTTCACATTCAGTTGTTTCTGAATCTGAATCATCGGATAATTCAGAATCATCAATCGGGGGGTAGAGATTGTCTTCCATCGTGTATGTAGAGATTTATGTATCTTTTGTTATCAAATTTGCTTTGTTGTGGGCTTTACAATATGTGAAGCCGAGTTGAGGTTTTTTGTCACAGGGTTCCCCTTTTCTTTTACCGCGTGTCAGGATATGTTGACATTTCACTAATGTATATTCTGGGAAATTATCCGAAAAACTATAATGAACACCTGGTTTTATCTTTGTTTTGGTGAGTCCATTTATGATTGGTAGATATCCATGTTTTGTGCGACAATAGGGACATGAATTATGACTACTACTGTGTCTTCGATTGATAATTGCACTCGTTAATAGACATTCATAGTGAAATGTATGACCACATTCTAATTTATGACAATATTGTTCACATAATGGCATAGAACAAATCATGCATTCTTCTACATTGGATTCTTCGTGTTCAGTCATAACTTTATTTAAATATACTCAGTCTTAACTATTTAAATGATAATACATCATCGCGACAACATATCTCAATACACCATGCAATTTCAGAAAAAAATGCAATATATGGATGAGTTTTCATTTGTCCCTATCAAAATCATATCAGCAACTGATACTCAATCACACATTTTTCAAACACCTCTTTTGTTTACACCTTACGGAATACAAACAAAAGACAATGGAAAACAAACCATTGATTTATCATTTATGAACAAAGGGAACGACCCTTCTTTATCTCAATTTGTAAAGAATCTCCAACAAATCTATATGATAGTAAACAAAAAGTATAATGCACAATACAAAGTGAATCATTTTTTGAAACAAACGATATTCAACGAATGTTTGCGATTAAAAGTCAACTCAAACTTACCGATATTTGATCAACACAAGGAAAAAATGAATCATATCTCATCTTTTAGTTACGGATGGTTTTTAGTTAATTTGCATGGGTTGTGGTTTTCAGATACAGAACTGTGGTTTCAGTGGTATCTGGTTCAAGCAAAAATAATCGAGCCCATCCGTATACATGAATATTTGTTTTTAGATGACCCACAAGATCCGTTGTTTGCTGAGCCATCTCCCCCACAACCTCAATCACAATCCAAATATGATAAAATGTTAAAGATGGGAGTTCCCAAAGAAGCTGTAGAACGTCAAAAACGTATGGATATGAGTGCCTCTAAGAAAATACCCGTTGCTCCTCCTCCGCCAATCCCAGGAAATATGTCATCTGTAAAACGTTCTGAACAGCCTCGTAAGATAACATCAGATGATTTACTGAAAGTCGTATTAAAAAAACCAAGTGAAAGAAACATCAAGAGGGGTCCCGTGATAGTGGATACAACCGATTCACAGATGGGTTTTTTTGAACCACCCTCATTGCAAGATATTCAGAAAACATTGAAAAATCTCAAATCAGTCAAAAATAAAATCTAATCTACACTATAGTCAAAGATGATGGCCGCATTAAGAAGATCGTTAAAACGTATGTCTCGTTCAAAGTCTCAGAGACGTTCTGCAAAGAAAACCAGAAAACTCAAGAGAGGAACCAAAAAGTCTCCAAGAAAGGGTAAGTCCAAGGGGAAAAATGAATTCATGAAGAAACGCAATGCTGCTTTGCGTTCTGGTAAGAGTTCTTTCACTTATTGCGGAAAAACATACAAAAAGGTGACACTCAAGACAGGTTTAGAAACCTACAAACGTGCATAAGTGTTGACTAGTTTATCTTTATTTTATCATATATACTAAAATATATGAATTTCCATCTATTTTTTATCACCTCCTCTTAGTCTTTCTTTTGGATTTTCTCTTTTTGAAAGACTTACGGTTTTTACGTTTTGTTGGTCTTTTTTTTCTTTTTTTCTTATATGATCCAGCGCGTTGTATATAAATAGGGCACTTCGCCCTTCCAAAAGCCTCTAAAAACACACTCAGATCTACAATTATTATCTTGCGTTCTCTGTCGATGCGCAATTGTTCTTTTCCCATGTATTTTTCTATTATTTTGACAAACTCCTCATCACCCTCATAATCTATTTCAATCATTTGAGTGGTCAAAAGATCAATCTCATATTTGTATAGTGAATAAAGTTGTATCAATACTGCATATAATTTACACAATCCGTCAATGTTCTTGTGTTTTACTTTAGCTTTAATATTAGATTTAATATTAGCTTTAATATCAAAGACTACCAACACAAGACGTGTTTCACGTGTTTCAGTCCCAATAGTCTCATAGGAAAAACAAGATACAACTACTCCATAATCAGTAGAAGTTCTAGTCATCTTGATTTTATCGGGAACAGAGGGTCTCGCTACTGTTTGATCGGGAACAGGGGGTCTCGCCACTGTTTCACGTGGAGGGTTTTTCTTGTATATAGTAGGCGGAGTATTGCGTATATCGCGAATATCGCGTATATCAGATGTAATCTCTTTTCCATCATTCATTACTATAACTTTATCATTCATTGGTATGGCATTTTCATCATTCATTATTATACAATAGAATAAATATAATTGTGTTGTGTTATCTAATAGATTAAATAAATACCCGCAACAGTCATCAAAATACCCAGACCCGTTTTCATTCCTACTTTCGAATCTTTGAATAATAGCAAACCAAGTAAAAATGCAAACAAGGTATTTAGGTTTACGACTGCATTGGATTGGCCTGGATTGCGACACATCTTTAATGAGTAGGTCTGACAGGGTCCGATGATTATGACTGATATCATGGCGATTATCGCATATTTCCATACATCACCGCTCTCTATGCAACGAATCTTTTCACCATTGTAATAATATTGATATAGCGCAAATGCGACAACAAAGAAACCACACAAGATGTAATAATATAACAAGTGTTCTGTAAGATTGTATTTGCGCGAATATTGTTTTGTAAAGACATCTCGACATGCTATCAAAAACGCAGCAACTAATGCATAAGGGATCCAGATTTCCATTTATTTTTAATTAGATAATATTATATGATTCGCGTAAATCACTACAAACCACTCACTATATTTGTAATATTTGCAAGTATTACACTTTTTGTGTTAGCGATAGTATATATAATGAGAAAAGGAAAAAAGAAATCTTCAAAAAAACGACACAGGAAAACTCACAAGAAACGACACAGAAAAACTCACAAGAAAAGTCAAACTAAGCATGTAATGAAGAATCTATATGGAGAACCTCTTGAAAGATGTCAAAGATATAGAGATGATTCAAATGGTTCTTGGATCAATGGTTACTGTAGTGAAACAGATGGAGGTGTTCATCAGATATGTATGGATGTCGATCAATCATCTCGTAACTTTGCGAAAGATACAAATCAACCCTCCAATTGGTCATTGAACCGAGTGGGGAAAAATCACTGCATGTGTTTGGGAGCATGGTCTCTATACAAGGAGCGTCAAAAACAAGGCGAGATACCAGAAACAAGTGATGAGTTGCATTGTGATGCTATATCAGAAATATCCCTTAGTGATCAATATACCGGAAAGTGGAACACATGGAATGGTCATGAAAAACCCAAGCAGATTGTGACAGGAATCAATTCAATGGTGTCTCAATGTTACAATAACAAACGTGGAAAAGGTAGAGATTACTTGAGAAATAATTACTGTGATTTCTCAAAAGACAAACCTGAATTTCACAATACACCTACTCACAAACAATTGTGTTTGTAAAGATTATATTTTACAAATTATAGTATGAAAAACTATTCAAGAAAAAGAACCCGTCGTCGATCAAGAAAGACACGGCGTCGCAGATACAGTCGCAGAACAGGTCGCAGAACAGGTCAGAAACAAGTTGGGGGGTTTTGTCCGCCTTGCATGTTGATGCCTCTGGTGAAAGCCGGAGCCATAGCGGGTGGCACTGCTTTAGGATTGAAAGCCATGACACAATCATCAAGTATGACAAAACGCACGCCTAGAAAAACACAAATGAAAACGGTTTTAGAACAATCGGTAAATGGTCAAAAGAAAAAGATCACGATAACATTAGATAAACTCAAGAATGCAAAGGCCATTCTCAAGAAAAATGGAAAACAAGTCAAGTATCAAGGAGATCCTGTGAAAAAGTATAATCAAATGATAAAACGTTGTGAGACCAATGGATACATGAAATGTTGATATGTGAGTTGAAAGGGGCAGTGATAGCGTTATTTCATGTCGTGCATCTCCATGATTTGTTTCAACACCTTTCTATTTTTACTACCTAATATATATAAGGCTAATTCGATTGTCTGAATTTTATCGTTTACTAGACTCCGAGACCCATTTTTTTCGAGTAACCTAATTTCATGCTTCATGGTCTCTGTTAAATATTGTTGTAACTGTGTTTTACTCACTACATCGTATTCATCTCCGTATATATCTGTAATTAAACTTTGATAACCCTTCTTTTGTAACATTTCAAGGATATTTTCTTTTTGTAAACGCAAAAAATCATCATTAGCACCTCCTCGCATTTTTCTCCGAGTATTGGTCCTTCTTGTGTTTCTTCTTCTCGCAGTTCTTCTTCTCGCAGTTCTTCTTGTCGCAGTTCTTCTTCTCGCAGTTCTTCTCTTATTCATCATTCTAGAATATCTTCTTCTGGATCTAGCCATTATAATATGTGTATATATTTTTTTTTCAGATACACATGAATTATTACACTTGCGTTCAAAGTATTTAAAGAAATTAGAGAATCCTACACAAACTATGTCTCAACAAGACGCGCTACTTCGTGAATCACTTGAGAAATTTTATTCGGAACCTCATAATCAAGAACGGTTATACAACACATTGAATGGAGAGGAAGGTATATCTTTACGATCCATAGATTGGTTTATCACAAACTATTCTAAGAAAAACAACATTTACTATCAGATTTATAAAGATAAGTTAGGGATACCCACCTTTGATGAGACGGGTGAGTTTTCATCCAACATGAGTGTGCATCATTCTTATAAGTCTCAACTCAAAGCATATTCCAAGAAACGATTTGATCCATTTTGCAGAAGAGATCGTATGGAGTTTTCGTTGGGAAAATATGGCTCAATTCAAACTACGATTGGTCAATTAAACTTTTTCAGATGGGCGATACAGAGTCTTGTGATTGATTATTTGAAACAACACAAACAAAATATAGAAACAGACATGAACGAATGTCTCAAGATTATCAAACAAAAAAGTCAAAACAAATCAGGGAAACGAAAAAAACGCGAAGAGCTATCATTATCAGCCACAAGAGGATTAAGTCGAAACAAAATATCCGTTTGTTTGACGTTCGACTAGTCTGTGATTTCAAGTTTCTTTCTTTAGACGATCTATCTCACTGAATACGTGATTCACCAGAGATACCGGATCTGTAATATTCTCCAATTTCGTGTAAACCTTCATTTATCGTATATTTATCAATTTCGCTTCGTATAGCTTCGCTGAAACTATACACACCATCATCATCTAAAAAAATATATGTGTTTGTTGTATCAACATATGAATACTCTTCTGGGTGAGTCCTCCAACGACCAGGGTCTCCGGGAGGATATATCATCCCCGTTTGAATGAAAGCGTCTACGAATCGTTTCCTACGAAAATTTTTTCGAAATTTTTTCACTGTAAATACTTCATATATGCGTGTATTATGCCGATTCATTGACAATATACGTGAAATTTTACTTGCAATAGGGTTCCGTAGTTTCCCCATTCCAAACAATACAATCAGTGTGTTTCCTAATGATTCTATACTTTCATCACCATACATATATTCGTAAAACAACAAAGACAGAGTTGAGCCCATGGAATGCCCCACAATATAAGTTTGTCTAGGTTTAAACTTATCAAATAGCTCTTTTATCTGTGAGAATACTAAATGAATCTTCGGAATCTCGTCTTCACCTATTTGTGTGTCATAACCAAATATTAACAATGAAATACCACCATTGAAAATCAATGTATGAGTTGAAAGATTTCCGGCTACTCGAATATTCACTCTGTAACATTTTCCGTCTTTGTCTATTGTCACCCCCTCCCTTTCAAGAAGTCTGGTGATTGACTTTGTAAAATGCTGGCCACATTTTTGTCCCATTGTCATTGATGTAGTAAATACTATAGCAAGCTCATAGTCACCCCCTATTTCCCCTATGCGTTTAAAAACCTCCGGTTCACCAGGTTCTCTATGCCCGCCCCTTCCTGATGAAAACAAAGTATACAGGGCTTCTAAGCAGCATATTATTTCAATATATGCAAGGTTCAGGGTTTCACTTGCTGGTCTTGGTCTTGGTATTGCCCCTACTGCAGCCCCTCCATACATTCCCCTTGTGCGATTGATTTTACGATAAACCCTTTTTGTTTTACGCATCCGTTTGCTTCTTTTGTGAATAGACTTTCTGTTTATTTTGCGAAATCGTTTACTTTTGCGGAGAGACCTTCTTTTTTTAACCATGATTATATAATTATATTCTGTTTTTTTTTTATTAGTCATAAATATAATTATGATGGACAAGAGTGTTGGATCGGTTGTGAAAGGTGCCAAATCAGTTGTTATGGACCAATGGAGAAAGCGCATGGTGCAACTTTCCGTGTATGCAGCTGTATTGTTTTACATTGTTGCGAACCCTGCGGTGTTCAAGTTTATGATGTCTCTTCTACCTGGCAGAGTGACTCAACTTAATCTCCTTGTATTACACTCAGTATTATTTGGTGTTCTCATGTATTTCGGAACATCATTTGTGTTTGATCCTCTTTTGAAGGATTTCGGAGCAATTTAAATCTGGTATATCAGATTTACATAAAAAACATAGATTAGAATGGATAACTTGCTAAAATCAACTTACCTTTTCAAGATGGCTTGACACATATTTATTCATCATCTTCTTCATCTTCTTCATCGCTCGATTCAACCCGGAAGTTTGCATCAAGCTTTTCTGATGATTCTCCCGCACCTTCATCATCCGTATCATCCAAGAATGAATAATCATCGTAAGATTCAGGCATCTTGATACGAAGTTGTTCGGCCGCCCAGGTGCATCCAAACTTACCATTGGTGATCCAGATACCATTGCAACGGAGAACCATCTTTACCTTTGTCCCCTTCTTGAATACGCCCTGATGCTTTATAGATAGACGTTGGTCATAAGGAATTGGAATGCCCAACAAGACATAGTTTTCTCCTTTAGGATCGTTTACATTCATTGGTTCACGTTCTCCATGCTTGAAGCACTTGCATTGAACTTCCCCATCATATTGCTTAATCTTGAATGTAAATCGGGGAGGATACTTGCCGTCAGGTTCTCCCGTATCACGATCCTTAGACACCTTTACCATATTGGTGTATGAATCTTGCAATACCTCCATGCTCTTGTTTTTCTTGAACCAAGTCATAGAGTTTTCCTTTCCAGCTTTCAAGATGGATTCTTCAACTTTGACAAGCATATCATGGAATTCCTTTACAGAGCCATCTTTGTCATGACCCTTCAATGATACCTCCACCGCATACTTTCCAGAACTCTCGTTCTTGTCATTAGGAAAGAACTTTCCAGAATCAAACGGGATTTCCAACTCAGGTGTTTGGATAAAGACACCGTGATTGTCATAATTCACGTAAACCTGCTTACCACCATTCTTTAGAGTCTTCAACTCTGAAAAGGAAATCTTAGAGAGATCCATCTCTGAAGGCTTCATGGGACGCATAGTCATATTTCTTTGTGAGTGTTTTGTGAGTGTTTTGTGAGTGTTTTGTGAGTGTTTTGTGAGTGTTTTGTGAGTGTTTTTGTGTTCTATTCTCTTTCTGTCTTTCTGTCTGTCGCTGTAATCTGCTACAATACCCTTTTTCAAATTTTCTTTAAATACCTTTCAACAGTATTCCTTTAAGAGATGATGGGGAGAAAGACAATTTAAGAATCTCAGAGGTTTTAAATAATATAACAAGTAGAATGGAACTCTCACAAAATACGGCTCATTGTTTGTGTGCACACGGTGGAGAAACATGTGAAAAAAGACCCACTTATGGTAAGTATTGCAAGAAACACCGATCATTGCATTTGTTACAAGATGGTAATATTCGTATCGATCGTTTCACAGGAAAAGAGAGCGATTATTACATGAAAGACATAACCAAGTATTGTATAACATGTATGGGGATTCAACCCAAGAAACTGACTGGAATAAAAAAACAGGAAAAGTTTAAGATGATACATGCGTGGATTACTGTTTTGCAGTATCATCTCAAAAACATATCTTCTATAGTTACAATCCAAGCATGGTATCGTCGTCATCAAGTATTGTCTAGATTCAATGAAAGAAAACAATGCAACAATGATGAAGATTTCTACAGTTTTGATCCTTTGACCAAGATACCTCCCTTATATTTTTACAGTTTTCTGGATGAAACTGGTTTCCGTTGGGGATTTGATATAAGAAGTCTCGACAAGTTGATCCAAGGTTCAGAGCCGCGCAATCCATATACAAGAATACTGATACAAGATGCAGAAGTCTTGAAGATACAAGAACGGGTGCAAAAAGTCAAATTAGAAGCACCCTATGAAGATATAATCGAAATTGTCATGAGAGACCGAAAATCAGCTATCAAGCAAAGGACGGTAGACTTGTTTTCGAAGATTGAGCAGTCAGGATATACATGTCATATTGATTGGTTTTTGTCGTTATCACTTCGAAGATTACAATATCTTTACAAGGAGTTTGAAGATGTGTGGAATTATCAAGCGCAACTGACTCCAGAAATGAAACGTATCATTGCCCCACCCGATGGAAGAGTCTTCGTGACAAGTCTGGCTGAAATATGGGCCATGAGAGACAAAGAAGATGTCCAAGAACGAATTCTAGAATCATTGTCCAAGTTTACTCATTCAGGAGATGCAAATGCTGGATTAGGATATATGTATTTTCTGATTGCCTTTGGAAGATATTCTCAGCCATGTTATCTGGCGCATTGTGAATGGCTAAGCGCTGTGCATTCATAGAACATCAATTCATAGAACATCATCTGCAATACCTTGGTATCATAAAGTATTTAAACAAAACCATGCTATATGAAGTATAGCGAGTTAGTGCGGTTATAAGAGAGAAAAAAGATAGTTTACCGAGTATATACAACAATGCCAGCGAAAACAGCCCCCAAAAAGGTCAAGAAGGTAACTCCACCCAAGAAGGTTGTTAAGGATGCACCTAAGAAGGTTGCGTCCAAGAAGACAACTAAGACTACCAAGACACCAAAGACAACTGAACCAGCACCTGTGGCTACCCCAGCCGTGGCTGCGACTCCGGTGGAACCAACCCCGGTTGAAGAGGTGTCGCTCACACCATACGCCGAGGAGTTTTCGGCAGTTGCTTCTGAGCTAGACACTGCACTCACTCTTGTGCGCAATCTCAAGAGTCGTCTGCAGAAGCTTGAGAAGCAGGTTCATCGTGAACACAAGGCCAATCTCAAGAAGATGCGTGGTCGTAAGCGTCGCGCACCTAACCCGAATGCTGAGCCATCTGGATTCCAGAAGCCGGGCAAGGTTTCTCCGGAGCTATCCAAGTTTCTGGGTCTCAAGAAGGATGAGTTGATCTCTCGCACAGCGGTGACTCAGCGTATCAATGCCTATTGCAAGCAGCACAACCTTCAGAATCCAGAAGATAAGCGCAAGATCCTTCCGGATGCAGCTCTTCGCAAGCTTCTCAAGATGGGTAAGTCTGATGAACTCACCTTCTTTAATCTTCAGAAATACATGAAGGTTCACTACCCCAACAAGGAGGGTGTGTATCCAGTCGCCTAAATGGATTGACGTATTGAATAATTGTAACATTTGTTTTTTCATTTCTAGAAGAATCCTTTCTAGATATCATGTGAATATAGATTTGATTGTATTTTGATGATCACATACTGTTTC